>Ga0156198_111_pt1 | contig 32680 bp, 36 predicted proteins | sample RifCSPlowO2_12_FD_107851 | JGI IMG/M metagenome (GOLD analysis project Ga0156198, IMG submission 107851) | Parcubacteria group bacterium RIFCSPLOWO2_12_FULL_40_10
GAACTCAACGGTTTTTTCGATGGATACAAGCGGACGGCGCAAAGCGCCGACCAAGGATTTTTTGGCGGGATTGCAAGGGAATTCAGAATTTCTGGCGCGCAAGCGCGCCTCGCGGTTGGCCAAAACGAGGTTCGAGCCGAAAAGTTTTTCGGCAGCAACCTTTTTCACAAAAAGGTTGCTCTCTTGTGCAATTTTAGGCAAGGAACTTGCCTCTTTTATCCATTCCGCCATCGGTTCGAGCCAGCCAGTCCGCTTTTGTTCAAGACGAGTGGATTGTTCCTCCAGCGACTTCTTTTCGCTTAATAATTTTGATTTTTCAAATCGATATGTTTCGCGTTCGATGTCCTGTTTCAAGTAGCCGTCAAGAAATCGCTGGAGTTTCGTGGTGCTCCTTCCCCCATATATTAGAGCATTTAATTGATGATATCGACCATTGAGTCTAATATATAGGGGAAGGAGCAACAGTGGATAAACATTTGCAAAATTCTTTTTGGTTGTGTACTATGAGAACAGTGGTAATACTCATTTCAGATTCTGCAAAAGCGATCCCACCACTAACATAAAAAGTGTCAAAGAACATCTCGAGTCATATTTTAGTAAATTTTTTTATCATTTTTATTAATTAATTTATAAACTTATGTTTAAAGAACCAACAATTCCAGGACAAAATGATCAAACTCAACCGATAGAGTTAGGAGTATAACTATCAGAAATAAAAAGACAAGAGGCAAAAGCAAAAACAGAGAAGGTATTTAAAGTTTTTTGGGAAGCGAGAGATGCATTTGAAGATGCTTTGTTAGTTGCTGGCAAAAAAGCTGGGTGGGATAGTGATCGAATTATGACAGCCATGAAGTCGGTTAACCGTTATCGAGGTGACGAAAAAAGTGAAGTAGGGTCAAATATAATAGACTTTGTTTATGTTCCAGGTGTAGATAAAAGATTGTTACTAGATTTATTACAACAATATGTCTCTACGCAAAATACATATTTGAATACGCTTTTAGCAGAAGCAAAACTAACGGAAGCAGAACCAGAAAAGTAAAAATCTAAAATAGCGATTCTAAGAAAACAGGCACGAAAGTGGCCTGTTTTCTTTTGGATTTTGAGTGCTATTGACAAAATCTGGTGAAGTATGTTAAACTTAGGATACCCTAGATTACCTGATTCTCAGGCAATTGAGAGGGTACTAGTTTCTTGACACTTGCAGTAGCCGACTCCGTCAAAGCACGGGGAGACGAACTGCTAGGGGGAAAGTATGACTCTGTTTGACAAAATTCTTATCTACGTAAGTTCGATGGTGTGTCTGGGATACACCATCATACAGTACGTAGACCCGGGGAGCTTTTACAATACCCCGGGGTCGTTGAAGTACGGCAAAACGATAGTTATTCCAATGGAAGGTCTGATTTTGGCCATTGGTACCTATCTTTTTGTAGATGCAGTGAGAATGATCACTGTTCCTTCGGGATTCGCAGGCCTTCTCTTTTTAATTTATAAACAATTTCCGCCAAAAAATCCAAAACAAAAATTCCCGTTGAATTTCAAAAAACCGAATCCGCATTTCGCCCCGCCACACTGCCCGAATACTTGGACGGCAGAACCCCAAAAATAAAAATGTTCCTTGCTTTTCGGATTTGCTATTCTGCTTTCGTAGAACAGCCGGAGCCGTTTCCCACCCCAGAGAGCCGCGCTTCGCGCGGCCGATGAGTTGAGAGTAGATTGATTTTAGAAAACGCTATTTTATGGTATATTTATTTCAATGCCAGAATCACCGACTTTAGAACAAGAAATATCACAATTAGAACAAACTCTAGCTCAAAAAAGAGAAATTTTGGAGCAACAAAAAGAAAGCGGCCAGATTGAACAAGTGCCACACCAAAAAGAAATTTTAAGAGAAGCAATAAGAGAAAGGATTCAAGCAACGCCTATCCCAGCGGCGCCAGCTCCTCAACCACAACCGCCAGCCGAAACCCCATCTTATTTATCAGAAGAACTTCAGCCAAAAGTTCAGGAGTTGATAAATATGGCTTTTGAAAAATCAGTAGATGAATCAATTAAAACTGCCAAATCAACTCAAAACGCCGCTTTGATTGATGCCTTTCATGATGCTTTAGTTGATGAAATGTATAATTATCTAATTGAAAGAAAAAAAATAGAACTGTTAAATAAATGATCATTACCGCAATAGCTTTGTTTTTAACTTCTATAATTCTTACTTTTATTGTCTGGTTTTTATTTTCTCGTTATAAATCTCGCGGAGTGATTACGAGGGCGTTGAATATGACGCTTTTTTTGGTTCGTTTGCCGCGGGAATTTCCAAAAGAAGGCCAGCAGCAAAAACAAGACAAGGAGTTGATCGGGGTGATGGAACAATTATTATCTTCCTTCACCAGTCTTCATTCAAAAGGGTGGAATAAATTTTCATACGGCGAACCCTATCTTGGTTTGGAGCTGGCCGTCCATCATATCGGCGAGGAAATCCATTTTTACTTTGCCGCGCCTAAAGCCCACGAAGGGCTCATTGAGAAACAAATTCACGGTTTCTATCCAACCGCTGAAATTACTAAAGTAAAGGACTACAATATTTTCGGCCCACAAGGGATAACTGCCGGTTCTCATTTTAATGTTGGGAATAGTCCGGTTCTACCCTTCAAAACCTACCAAAAACTGGAAACTGATCCATTAGGCGAAATTCTAACATCTATGTCAAAACTGGAAGAAGAAGGCGAGGGTGCGGCTTTGCAGATTCTAATCAAGCCGTCGCATAATTCTGGCTTAAAATCTTTAGCCTTAAAAGTTTCCAAAGAAATGCAGAAGGGTTCCGATTTCAGCGAGGCTTTGAGAAAATCTTCGAAAAATAAGACTCAAGAATTTATTGAATTTGCCAATCCTTCAACATCTTCATCGCCGCAGGAAAAACCAGAAGAAAAACCAAAAGTAGTGACTCCTTATCATGAAGAAACGGTTAAAGCCCTTATTCAGAAGTCCTCTCGGCCTCTTTTTGACGTAAATATAAGGGCTTTGGCTTCGGCCAATACCAAGGATAGAGCTGAGCAGATTTTACAAGACCTAGAAAACGTTTTTGTTCAGTTTTCATCACCTGACCTCAACTCGTTAAAACCCATCCGTGCCAAAAAAAGAAAACTGCAAAAATTAATCTTCAACTTTTCTTTTCGTTTATTTGACGAGAAGCAGAATATTTACCTTTCAACCGAGGAATTAGCCAGTATTTATCATTTCCCTTTACCAACTACGGCCGCTCCGAGAGTTAAACTCTTAAAAGCAAAACCGGCCGAACCGCCAGCTGATTTGCCAAAAGAAGGAATAATTTTAGGCAAAAATATTTATCGAGGTCAGGAAAAAGAAGTTAGGATACAAAGAGACGACCGAAGAAGGCATTTATACATTATCGGTCAAACCGGCACCGGGAAGACATCTTTTTTAGGGAATTTAATAAAACAAGACATATGGAACGGCGAAGGTGTCTGCGTTATCGATCCTCACGGCGACTTGATTGAAGATGTTTTAGAAAGTATTCCCAAAGAGCGAGTTGAAGATGTGATTGTTTTTAATCCGGCTGACTTGGAAAGACCGTTGGGCTTAAACATGCTGGAGATTGACCCTTCAAAGCCGGAGCAAAAAACTTTTGTGGCCAATGAGATATTAGCTATTGTGAGGTCACTATACAAAGATATTCCCGAAGCTTTTGGGCCGATGTTTGATCAGTATTTTAAAAATTCAATTTTGCTCTTGCTTGACGATTACCAAAACGAAGTGCCTACCTTGGCTGAAATCCCAAAAGTTTTGTCTGATTCTGCTTACCGCAAAGACAAATTAAGCCGGGAAAAGAATCCTTTGGTTAAAAACTTCTGGGAACTGGAAGCGGAAAAAGCCGGCGGCGAAGCATCGCTTGCCAATATGACTCCTTATATCACTTCAAAGTTAAACCCATTTTTAGCCAACGATTATGTCAGACCGATTGTGATTCAAAAACAAAACGCTTTTAATTTCAGAGATGTGATAGATAACAGGAAAATTCTTTTGGTTAATTTATCAAAGGGCAGGATAGGCGATATTAATGCAAACCTTTTGGGTTTAATTACCGTTGGCAAACTTTTAATGGCCGCCTTTTCAAGAGTTGATATTCCGCAGGAACAAAGAAACGACTTTAATTTGTACATTGATGAATTCCAAAATTTCACCACCGACACAATTGCCGTAATTTTATCAGAAGCCAGAAAATACCGCCTTAATTTAATCATTGCTCATCAGTTTATTAAACAGCTTCAGGAAAACATTAAAAATTCAGTTTTTGGCAATGTCGGTTCAATGGTTGTTTTCAGGATCGGAGCCGAAGACGCTGAATTCATGAAAAACCAATTTGAACCGGTCTTCTCGACCCAAGACCTTATGAACATTGATAATTTTAACGCCTATGTTAAATTATTAATCAATAACCAGACATCAAGGCCGTTTAATATCCAGATAATTCCGCCGCAAAAGGGCTATCCAGAAATGGCCCAGTATATTAAAGAACTGTCGCGTCAAAAATACAGTAAATTTTAAACTTGGGTCGAAAGAATTTAGGAATAACTTAATAAATAAAATTATGGAAGGACCAAAATTCGAAAGCGAGAAGCCTGATTTGGGAAAAAGACTGGCTGAAATTAGCGAACAACCCCAAAATCTAAAAGAGGCGTTGAAGTCCATGGAAGGTTTGGAAATGAGGAAAATTTTGGATAAGGAATATGAGCTAAACAGCGCTCAGTCACCAATAGATGCTACAGATCCAAATAGGAGGAGAGAGTATGATGAGTGGGTGCATGCCTTTCATGAAAGTAGACAAGCAACTCAAGAACTAAAAAAAGACTTGGAGCGCAGGATAGAGGCTAGAAAAATGGAAATTTATAAACTGGGAGAAGAACAGAGAAAAATTGAAGGGTAAATCCAGTGCGGGTAATCAAGTTAAAATTCGACCAGTTTTTTTCTCATTCATTTGTCCGACGGCTTGCCAAAGACGCGGTGCTTCTCTTTTTCAAGATTTTTTGCTAAAATAGGTTCTAACTTGGTTGTATAGATTCATCAGGAGAGCGAGCAAGCATTCACATGCTTAAAAAAATCGGGGCAAAATGGTATGTGCTTTCTGAAAAGAAAGGGAAAAGTTTAGGAAGTTATAATACTAAAAAAGATGCAAAAAAACGATTAAGCCAGGTTGAATTTTTTAAGCGTCTGAAGCAGACCAAGGGGATTAAGGAGGGTCGAAAAGGGAGACAAAGATAATGCCGATGTAGTTTTGTAAGAGTACTTTCTGTGGATAGTAGTGCTTGAACGCTAAAGATTTATTGATTACAATAAAAAGTAATCAATGATGTCATTACAGAAAGAAAAACTTAAAAATTTATATATCCAAGAAAAGAAATCTTCTGCAGAAATTGCCAAACTTTTTAATTGTTCTGAACGGACTATAAATTATTGGCTAGCTAAATACGGGGTTAAAAAGCGTTCAATTTCAGAGGCAGTTTATCTTAAATACAATCCTAATGGAAATCCGTTTAAAATTGTAGGTGAACCAAGAACACTAAATATGGCGTATTAACTATCCATTTTGGGAACACAAAGCTTAAAAAAATATTAGATAATATGCTTGCCGATGTAGCTCAGTGGCAGAGCAACTCCATGGTAAATTATTTGCCCACTATTAAGGGAACTTAGTAGTGAATCCCGAATAACGGTTAAAGGCCTGGTATAGGTTCAGACCGTAGCGCTTTAAGCGCTCGAACGACTGACAAGGGGACCCCTGTTGAGGGTTAAGATACAGTCTAATCCTTCCATAAATACATTTTTTATAAATGAGGGTAAAAATGAAGGAGTAGGTCGTGAGTTCAATTCTCACCATCGGCTTTGAGGATCAAAAATTATGAGTCAAGAAAGATTGATACAATTAAGGTGCAGTAATTGCAAAAGAATCAATTATTATATTGGCAGAAGTAAAGGCAAGGATCCGAAATCAGCGGAGAAGAAATTGGAATTAAAGAAATTTTGCAAGTGGTGTAAAAAACACACAATTCATAAAGAAAGCAAAATAAGAGGAAAATAAGAAATGCCATAGCATTTCTTGAATTTCCGTCGCTCGCCTGCCATGAAAGCAAGCTTTTCTGCGGGCTCGTTAGGAAATATAATTTTTCGGGGGCATAAGCTAATGGTAAACTGCTCGCCTCCAGAGCGAGACTTGGGGGTTCAAGTCCCTCTGCCCCCGCCTTGACAACTTTTTATCGGCGTGTTCCCGTTTAGCCGCGATTGAGCGGCGACCCGAGGGCTTAAGTTTTTTATTATTCCATAAATTAGTGGTCTCTAACTATGAGGTAGATCTTATGATTTTCTTGTAAGTCTTTTTTCAGCTTCTCTAAAAGACCCAATTGAGGACGCTTCCCTTTTCTTTTAAAAACCAAACAACTAATAACGTAGGGGTGTTTTAATTTTGCGATTAAAGACTGCCCGATTATTCTTTGGATTCTACTCGTAAGAGGATTTTTTGCGGATGCGGCATATTTAAATTCCAAGACTAAAGAACCAATCTTCGGATGAATAATCAACATATCATAGGTATGCGTCCCGAGTAATTCAATGTTCTGCAACGGTTTAGACTTAGACCATAAATTCTTCTCGTCTTTATTTCTTCCATGATGGTATAAAATATGTTTCTTATCGTTTATTCCTAGTTCTTTTTGTATAAATCTCTTTATAATAGGCAACACTGCAAACTCTAAATCAGACTCATTTTTCAATGATATCGGTAAGGGTAATTTTTCTAGTTTATGTGCGAGTTTCTTAACTATTTTTTCGGAGTCTATTTCCATAGTTACTAAATATCATAGGAAATAATTTATTAGAAGGCCGAAATAAAATTCAGTGATTTTCGTATATTTTGTTTTTATCTAATACAGTTTTTTGATTTTCTGAAACTTGAAGTTTAGTTCGAGCCTTACTCTCCGCGCTGTTGACTTTATTCGCATAATTATATAATATAATTTTTACAGAACTTTAAGACAGGAGAAAGCAAAAGATGAGTGGTATACTGATCGCCATAGAAGGAGTCAGCGGTTCAGGTAAGTCAACTCTTGGGAAATATCTTGAGGGAGAGTTGCTGAAAGACGGGTGGCCAGCGGTTAGAGTGACCACGCGCGAAGAAGAAAAAGAGCACATCTTTCACGCCGCGACCAAAAGTTACGATCTAGAACTAGACTCGGCGGCGCACATGTTCTTTTTTCAAGTTCTCCAAGCTCACAAAGTCGATCGCGCAAAGCGGTTGCTGGAAGGGGGCAATGTCGTAATTGCGAACCGATGGGACATCTCATTCTTTGTGCATACCAGGAATTTCGGGCGTCTTGCCAGGGAATCTGATTTCTTGCGGAAAGAGATCTGCCGTTTGGCCTTTGACGATTTGACTCCAGATCTCGGCATTTATCTTGACGTTTGTGTTGAAAAAGCTCTCGACAGACGTCTCTGGAGGGGCGATGTAATCAACGACATAGAAGAAGAAAAAAGGCTCTACGAGATTACCAAGGCCTCTTATAAATCGTTGCTTGCCGAACGGTGCGAGTGGCAAGTAGTCAACGACAATAACGATTTTGAAGAGGTCAGACAAACGGCACTGGAACTTGCGCGAAAGGCCGTAAAACAACTGCCCCGTTAGGATATCGCTGTCCGCGGGGCAGCACTTTTATTTATGTGTTCAAAATTAAAAGAAATATCGGTTGGTATATTTATTGGTGGCGATTTTATTCCGTCTTACGCCGGTGCGACGAACCGGATGCAATATTTGTCTCGTTATCTTCAACGGGCTGGAGTAAAAATTGTTATTTTTCATGGTTATCGCGGCTGGACAGATTTGCAGCTTATTGCGCGAGAACCATTTAAGACGTACATATTCCCAATTAATCGATATTATAGAGACCTTGATTTTTTAGCTAGTTTGATTCGTAAAGAAAATATCCACATTATCCAATTTAACGATTTAGAACCAATTATTTCACAAGGTGTAAAACTATCTCAAGCTACCGGCGCATACATTGTAGACGAATCGTATTATGTTGTAAGTGATTTAGCAAAAAGTATTGGTGCTTCGGATAATCGTGTTCATTCCATAAAGAAAATAGAAGCTACAGCCGGGAGCGTAATTGATCATATTATTTGTTTAAGTAATAACGACAAGCCAAAGCTCCAAAGTACGATGAGAGTTTTCGATAATAGGGTCTCCGTCGTACCAAGCGGGGTTGATTTAAAAGAGAATAAATACTGGGGGCCCAACTTCGATGCGAAAACAGTTTTATTTCTTGGCAATCTGTACTTTGAACCTAACGCTGATGCGGTGCGATCTATATACAGACATGTGTTTCCCGCATTAAAACAAGAAGGATTTAGATTTCTTATGGTCGGTGACTGCCCGCCCGTACTTAAAAGAAAGTATGAAAGTCGTGATTTTCATTTTACCGGTCCGGTGCGTGATTTAAACGTTGTTTTCCAGCAAACAACAGCTGCACTGGCTCCAATTCAGGAAAGTACCGGTTTGCGTATCAAGATTTTGAATTATCTCGCTGCGGGTTTGCCGGTTATCGCGACGTCACAAGCTGTCTCCGGCATTAGTAATACTAAACATATAATAGTTGAAAATGATGTTCGGAGATACGCAGATATAATCAGAGATTTGCTCAAAAATAGAAAAACCAGTACTCAACGTTCAATTGCGGCTAGACGATTTATTGAAAAGAACTTCGACTGGCATAAAATAGCGCTCACCGTCGCATCAGTATATAAAAAAATACTTAAACGGCCGGTAAAAAATAAGTTGAAGTTCATTAATTTAATTTCAAAATTTCATCTCGGCCAACCGGCATGGCTTGAAGAAGCTGAAAGAAAGGGACGATTTACCAATCTCAGAACTGTTATTAAGGGTAAATTTTCTTATGGAGTTATTCAACGAGGCAAGATTAGAATAATAAGATGAAAGTACAAAACGTAACTATCGCATTTGAAGGAGCTCCTGGCGCTGGAAAAACGACGGCGGTTCAAATGTTGGCAAAAAAGTTCGGTAAAAAAGCTGTAATCTTGCCGCAACTTGTTCTTCCTCAATATAAGAACGATGATTTATTTGTTTCCAAACAATATCTTGATGCGGAAATAAAAAAGGCGGCAAAGATACGGCAACTGCAAAAACACTATCAATATATTCTTCTTGATCGGACATTTTTTACCACACTCGCGTATTCTTACGCTCGATCAAAACTTGAACAAGATTACCAGTCGCACTTAAAGCTGATTAAATATTTTCATCAACTTGATCGAATGTATAAATTTCCTCGTCCAACGCGCCTCTTTTTTCTTTTTGTAAAAACGACCAAGAGTCTTGGGCGGAGGGTTAACTATGCGAAGTCTAAGAAATTTAAACGGTGGTTTGACCCCACGTTTCTGAAATATTTTAATAGCTTTTACCATCGCCGTATCGGATTCGGCATGCCTCGGCCTATCATCATTGATACCACCAATATGACCGAGAAAGAAGTTATTTCTGCAATTCTTGAACACCTATGAAAGCAGTTGAAATTTCTGTAATTATTCCAACAGTTGACTACTCGGGGCGAAAGGCGCGTATTGATGCAATTGTTGCGACGCTTTTATCTCAAAGAGTCATGGAGTCGCCGATGGAAGTTATTGTGGTAGATAATAATCCAACTTCAAAAGACTATAGAGCGGGAGTTGAAAATTTCACAAAAATTATCCGAGAATCTGTACTTGGGTTGAACCATGCTCGCAATACTGGCATAAAAGCGGCGACCGGCAACATTATCGCTTTTCTTGATGATGACGTTGTGCCGTCAAAAACATGGGTCGCTTCTTTAATTCGTGCCCATAAACTTCCAGGCATACTATGTGTTGGCGGTCCCGTTGTTATCGAAGATTGGCATAAGGTGGTTGTACCCGAGTGGTTTTCCGATTATTTCTTGCGGTTTATTGTTCCACCAAAGTTTCCTCGGCTCGCAGGCAAAATTGAAAAACCTTATTATCTGATTGGGGCCAATATGTCTTTTAAAAAATCAGTTTTTAATGATTGTGGATTTTTTGATATTAACCTTGATAGGCGTGGAGATTGTTTATTGTCTGGAGGAGACGTCGAGTTTATGATGCGTTTGAAGCCCGAACATATTTTTTACGAGCCGCTTGCCGCTGTTTCAACAAAAATAACTCAGCAGAGATTAACAAGATGGTATTTTATTCGCAGGCTCTTTTGGCAGGCCGTTTCCGATGCGCGCATAATCAAAAAACACGGGCTTGAGCGATTTTACGACCAGTCAGAACTTTTCATTTCAGCGGGCTTTATAAATCTGTTATTTAAAACCCTAAAGAAAAAGTCATTTTTCCGAACATTTTGTATGATAATTAGGATTATGGTATTTAAGATTGCTTTAACCTTTAATTTATGAAAATTGCATTAGTTGCACCAATTGATGAACGCATTCCGCCAAAAAAATACGGAGGAATTGGAAGAATTGTCGGCAGTCTCGCTAATGGTTTGGTCAATAGGGGCCACGATGTAACTTTATTAGGATCTGGGGATTCAAAAACTAACGCTAAACTTATTCCTATATTTTCAAAATCAGTTGGCGGCCTGAAAGCATATCAAAACGATCCTTTTGCCAGGGCAGCTTATTTTCAATCAGCTATCGCAAAAATTGTTACAATACTTCAAGAACAGAAATTTGATATTATAAATAACCACCTCGGCTGGCGACTCGTGCCTTTTCATAAAATTTTATCTTCACCGCTGGTTACCACGCTTCACACGCCTCTTGACGAAATAAATAAGCAAATTACTTATACAGAACATCAAACCGCAAATTTTATCAGCATAAGTGAAAATCAACGGAAGCCGTTGCCGAAATTGAACTATTTGGCAACGATATATGACGGTATTAACTTAGATTTGTATAATTTTTCTCCAAAACATGATGACTATTTCATTTTTTTCGGCAGGATGTCTCCAGAAAAGGGCGTGCTTGAAGCGATTAAGATTGCGAAGAAACTTAAAGTCAGGTTGATTTTAGCCGGCGCTGTTTTTGGATGGGATTATCAATACTTCGATCTGAAAATTAGACCGTTGATTGACGGCAAGCAGATTATTTTTGCCGGCGAAGTTACCGATCGACAGAAAAGCAGACTCTTAGGACGGGCCAAAGCCTTAGTTGCGCCCATTAAATGTAATGAATCTTTTGGTCTTACATTTGTGGAAACAATGGCATGCGGAACGCCAATCGTTGTCTTTGCGCGCGGTTCTGCTGAAGAAATAATAATACACGGGAAAACAGGCTTTATTGCTCGTTCGATCGGTCAGATGATTAAGTATTGTCAAAACATAGATTCGATTAGACGCGAAGATTGCCGAAATCGCGCTCTCCAATTCTCGGCTCAAAAAATGGTCAGCGAGTACGAAAAGGTATTTTATACTATGATGAAACAGACAATGTTTTAGATGTTAGAATAAATTTATGAACACAAAACAAACCTTTATAAACAAAAATCAAATTGAGCTGGCGGAAAAGTTTGCCTCGGAAAAGTTTGCCGAAGCGGGAGTAAAAAATCATTTTCTTGAAGTTTCTCATATACTTCGGGATGAACTCGGCGTTAAAGACCAAGATATTTTAATAGCCGGAATTCTTCACGATACCTTGGAAGACACCTCGGCCACATATGAGGAAATAGAGAAAACTTTTTCAAAAAGGGTTGCAGATTTGGTGCAAGAAGTTTCTCATCCAAAAAACTATACCCAAGAACAAAGACAAGAGTATTACGAAAAATTAAAAACCATATCTACCGGAGCAAAACTTATCAAAATGGCCGATTTTACTTCACATCTCCGCAATTTTATTAAAATATACGAGAAAGAAGAACAGCATCTTTATCCTAAATTCGTAAACAATGACAAGTATATTACCCAGATCCGCGAGTTTTTAAACACCTGCGAAGATTCGGCAGGAAAAGAGCTGGTTTTTGAATTGACGAATAGACTGAAGGCTTTGTTATGAAAGAATTTAGTAAAAATTAACCCAGATTAGAAATTTTCATATAGAAAGATGTTGTAACCTTTTCCTTACTTCTTCAGGAAATAAATTTTCTAAGTTTTTAGTGCCTTCTAAATCTATCCAAACAGGGTAGTATTGGTTATTTTCAGTAAATTTTTCTTGTTCTTGCCATTTCGGAGTCCCAGAAAATTCCTTTATTAAGAAGTAAGATTCTTCAACTCCTCGATTAACAATTTGGAAAGCCAGTTTATCCAGCTTGATGTCCAAGCCCAATTCCTCTTTAACTTCTCTTACAATTGCTTTTTCAGGAGTTTCTCCTTCTTCCAATGATCCACCAGGGAAAACTAAATACTCTTCTTCGTTTCTAATTCTTCTCAATAGTAAAATTTTCCAATCTTTAATTATTATCGCCGCTACTCTCATAGTTTTTCCCCCTTAACCCAGCTAGCTAATTTTACGGCAAGTATATTTTCTTTGCCCGAAAAACCATGGTCGGCATCTTTAATAATTGCTCCCGAAAACCATTTTTGCGGGATTTGTTTCTTAAGGGTTTCCAAAATTTCTTTAACCGATCGGTCAGCATGCTGATCTTTTTCGCCTATAACTACAAATACCGGTAGTCGAACCCTCTCTGCCCAATAAAACTTTCTTTTCTGGTTATAGTAAGGGAAAGTGTCTTCTTTACTGCCTTCGCGAGCAATACTCCAGAAACGTTCCGCGCTCCAGAAAGCGCCGTTAACCAAAGAGAAAGGAATCAATTCCTTGCCTTTGCCTTTCTTTACCATCTTCTCGGCAGTTTTAAGCGCGGCTGAGTACTTTCTTCCGAGTCCTGCTTTAATTCCAGGGATATCGCTTAAAGGTCCTAGTAACCCCACTCCCGCAAGACCGCGGCCGCCTTTCTTCCAGATATAGTGGGCGGCCTTGTTCGCGCCGGTACTATGTCCAAGGAGAAAAATTTTCTTATACCCGTATTTTCTTAAAAAACTCAAAATCGCCTCTATGTCTAAAACCGAATGTTTAAATTTCTCAAAAGCGGTTCCGGCCGCTATGTACTTTTCTTTTTTGCCATTTCTTACTTTAAGAGAATTTATGAGGCCCAGGCCTCGGTGATCAAAAGTCGCAAAACCAATCCCGTTTTTGGTAAAAATATCTGCCAGAATATTGGTCCGTTCCGGATTTTTTGAAAACCTGCTGGTTAAACCGCCAAGCCAGATTGCCGCTATCCCGCTTTTCTTTTTTGGTCTAAAAAACAAACCCTCCAATGGGATACCGTCTTTAGTTATGATTTGATGGAGTTCGGCTAACACGGGTTTCATAAATTACTCTCAAACTAAATTCTTTACGCTATTCTGTCAATAATTCAATTGACCTGAACCTGCGTTGAAGATACAATTAGAACGATAAATCAGTACCAAAATGGCCAATCTCCTCCCCGTCAAATCATTCCAAGAAACTCTCCACGTTGGCATGTGCGGCCCGGCGAGTTTGAAAATGGTGCTCGCATATTACGGCGTGGAGAAGACAGAGGAGGAGTTGGCCAAGCTTTGTAACACTGACTCTGGGTTAGGGACAAGCGATGAAGGCATAAAGCGCGCTGCCGAATCTCTTGGATTCAAAGTAGAAATTAAAAACAACAGCACATTTGACGACATCCGGTCTTGGCTGGATAAGAAGGTGCCGGTAATCGTCAACTGGTTCACCAGAGGAAGGATAGATTATCCGGACTCGGAAGTTCCGGACGGCCATCTCTCTGTAGTCGTCGGGCTGGATGAGGAGTACATCTATCTTCAAGACCCGGAAATCGGAAACCTGCGGAAAATCACCCGCGACGACTTCATGAAGGTTTGGTTTGACTTCACGGGAGAGTACATAAACTCCTGGGACGAGATGATTATCAGGCAGGTCATCGCGATCTATGCTCGGTACCCCAAAATTTAGAAACATATTCTATGGCCTGGTATCCTTGTGAGTATCATGTCCAAACTAACCAAGGTTATCTCTACCGACCTTAAGAGGCAGATTCTGGAAAGAGTAAAGGAGGGCATCCCCATCAGTCAGATCGCCCAGGAACACGGCATCTCAAACAGAACCATCTACGGCTGGTTATCCAAGGGAGCCACCGCTCAACCAACCTGGCTTGAATACAACCGTCTTAAAAGAGAAAACCAGGCTCTTAAAGAGCTGGTCGGAGCTTTAACATACGAGAAGAGCATAACCCAAAAAAAGAATTAACCATGGTCAGCAAACTTACTAAAAAAGAACTAGCCAAAGAATTGGGTATTTCTCTGGCCAGCCTCTACTACCGGCCCAAGCAATTCAACAAAGACTGGCAGTTAAAGATTGCCATTGAAGAAGCGCTTCATCTTCGTCCGAGCTACGGTCATAAAAGACTGGCTCTCCATTTGAAGATCAACAAGAAAAGAATCCTGAGAGTAATGAAGCTCTTTGGTCTTAAACCCTATCGGAGGAGAAGCAGGAAATACAGAAAGACAACAGATTATTCAATGATTTACCCGAACCTCCTCTTAACTAACATACCCAGTCATCCTAATCAGATCTGGGCTTCTGATTTTACCCGCCTAGGTTTTAAAGGCAAGACAATCTATCTGGCCACGGTCATTGATGTCTTAACCAAAGAGGTTGCCGGTTTCAGCGTTTCCACCGGCCACGGAGTATTCTTGGTTATTAACGCTCTTTTGTCAGCCCTTAATCAAAGACTGCCTCCGGAGATTATCCATTCTGACCAGGGCAGTGAATACAAATCAAAAATCTATACCGGCTTAGTGGAAAGCTTGGGCATTAAAGTTTCGATGTCCAGAAAAGCTTCTCCCTGGGAAAACGGCTACCAGGAAGCCTTCTATTCCCAATTCAAAGTAGATTTAGGAGATCCTAACAGATTTAACAGTTTAGGAGAGCTGATTGCCGAGATTTACCAGACCATCCATATCTACAATACCCAGAGAATCCACACCGTATTAAAAATGCCGCCGAAACAATATGCTATATTAAAAACATTAACTAATCAGGCTGCCTAAGTCATAGAAAGAGTTTCTAAAGAAATGGGTACCCACCATATTGATTTGCCGCTCGATATTGACCCAACCTACGCTGAACGCCTAACTAAACTTATAGAAATCGTCTATAAGAAAATTATTAATCTCGACTTTCCCGATATCTCAAAGTATTCTCAAGATCTCTCCGGCATACTCAAATTTGAAGAGGATTTATTGAGTTAAGTTAATTTATGGATAATATTCTACTGCAAAAATTGAAATCTTGGCGCAAGAACGCAGCAAATCTTCAAGGAATCGAGCCGTTTCGGGTTTTTGCGAATAAAGTTTTGGAGAATATCGCGGAAGTAGGGCCGAAAAATAAAGATGAACTTATGGCCATAAAAGGAATCCGCGACAAGAAATACGCAAAATACGGAAAAGATGTCTTGGCGATTATCAATGGAGAAGAAATTTTAGAATTGCCAGATTTGCCGGACAAGCAATTAGAGAAGCCGCTTTCGGTCAGCAAGTATCTGGGTCTTCTTAATAAGCGATTAAGTAAATATCAAGCCAGAATTCGGGGTGAGGTTAGCAGTTTAGACATCAGGGGCAACTACTTATTCTTTTCCTTGAAAGACAAAGATGACGGAAGCACTCTCTCCTGTTTTATGTGGAAAAGTAATTATGAATTATGCGGTATTTCTTTGGAGATTGGCATGGAAATCATTGTTGAAGGATTCCCTGAAGTTTACGCGCCGTCAGGTCGGTTTAATTTCAGAACTTCTACAGTAGAACTTATTGGAGAAGGCGAACTCAAAAAGGCGTATGATCGGTTGAAAAAGAAACTTGAAGCCGAAGATCTGTTTTTAGAAGAGAGGGAAAGAAAAATCCCGGACCTTCTTCAAAGAATCGGCCTTATCACTTCTGAAACCGGAGCAGTCATTCATGATTTTTTGAATAATCTTAATAAATATGGTTTTCAAACTACATTTATGGATTCAAGGGTGGAGGGACAAGGAGCGGTGAAAGATCTGATATTCGCCATTGATTACTTTCGTAATAAAGATATCGATGTTTTGGTTATTATCCGCGGCGGAGGAAGTTTGGAAAGCTTGCAGGCGTTTAACAACGAAACCTTAGTCAGAAAGATTGCCGGTTTTAACAAGCCGGTCATCTGTGGAATCGGTCATGAAAAAGACGTGCCCTTGGCCTCGCTTGCGGCCGATAAAATGGTATCAACCGCAACAGCGGCGGCTCATATCTTAAATGGGTCATGGCAAAAAGCCGTCCATGGGATAGAACTTAATAAAAAGCGGATATTCGTTTCTTTCAACGACGCACTTTCTGAAAACTTGGATATGATAAATAATTTTTTCCAGACAATAAAAGACAGGTTCGGTTTGATTTTCAGAAGCTTTAACCGGGCCGAAGAATCATTGAAGCGTTCTTTTGTTTCTTTACGTTCAAGAATTTCAGAAATAAAGAGAGGACTTATCAGATATCCAGGTCTTTTTTCTTCCGGCTTGTTCCGGGCGATAAACCAAACAAAACAAAGAGTTTTATCTCTTGAAAAACTTATGCTAACATACAATCCGGAGAGACAACTGAAACTCGGGTACAGTATTGTTCGCTCAGGCGGGAAAATAGTAAAGAGCATCGGCCGTGTCAAAATAGGCAGAATGGTAGATGTTAAATTGAGCGACGGCGGATTTGAATCAGAAGTTAAAAAGATTCATAAAAAATAAAATTATGGCTGATAAAAAATTCAATCTAAAAGAATCTCTGCGCAAGCTCAATGAAATTGCAGATTGGTTTGAAGACCAAAAAGAAATTGATATTGAAGCTGGGTTACAATTAGTGAAAGAGGGAACCAGGCTGGTAAAAGATTGTAAGGCTCGTTTGTCTGAAATAGAAAATGAATTTGAGAAAGTCCGTAAAGAAGTCGAAAAAGACGAAAGCGCGGCAGGACTAAAAGAGGCGCCTTTTTGATTGAAGAAACTGCCAATGCGTCTAAATGTTACACGAATCAAATTCCGCTATTTGGTGTCTCATTTGTCTCATTTGCTTATTTTTACACCCCGACCCGCATACCTTAAATTACGCCCTGGAATGAGCCCCCAGAAAGCCTTGTAATACTTGGATATTCTGGGTACTTAACCCGAGTGGCCCGTTGATGAATTCAAATTCAGAACTCATTCAGAAACTGATCTTTGATAAAATTTTGATAACTCCTCAGATTATAGATGCTTTTGAAGCCGTTGACCGCAAGGATTTTGTTTCGCCGGATGACCAAGACAGGGCTTATGAAGACAGACCTTTGCCGATCGGCTATGGCGCGACAATTTCTCAGCCGACCACGGTAGCGATAATGCTTGAAAAGTTATTTGAAGGCGACACCTCGATTTCGCTCGGGGCGAGTAAAATTTTGGAAATCGGCACTGGTTCCGGATATATGACTGCTTTATTGGCTAAGATAGCAGGGGAAAACGGCAGTGTTTTTTCAGTGGAATATATTTCAGAACTTAAGGAATTTGCCGAATCAAATTTTAAAAAGTATAATTTCAGGAATATCAGTTTGTTCGTCGGCGACGGGAAAGTGGGCCTAAAGGATTATGTGCCTTTTGATAAGATAATTTCATCGGCTTCAGGAGATGAAATTCCAAAAGCCTGGAGAGAACAAGCTGGGATAGGAGGCAGAATAGTTGTTCCAATAGCTCAAGATTTGGTAGTATTAGAAAAGTTGTCAAAAAGAAAATTTAAAGAAGAAAAAATTCCAGGATTCGTATTCATACCATTGCAATAATGGACCCCGTTAGAAGTAGCCCTAGCGGGTTCATATATGCAGTAATTTTAATATAAAGTTATATCTAGCTTGCCATCGGTAAAAAGCGATGGATGCCTGATACTACTTCTAATGGGGTGGATATAGATTTTTTAAGAAAAATAAATATTGAAGAGCAGAATCTCGAAGAACCGGCGGTAACTCTGACGGCTAATGTTTTTTCTGTTGACAAGTTTAATTTCCTTAAATATGCCCGATTGCTGATCTATATTCTAGTGTTTTTAGTTCCTCTTTTTTTTCTGCCTTGGACCAGCGAAGTTCTTGAATTCAATAAGCAGTTTTTAATTTTCGTTTTAGCGGCAGTTCCGCTTATCTTGTACCTCGGCCATGCTATTTCTATCGGGCGGTTAACTATTAAGAAAAGCATTGCCAATTATGCCGTCTTGATTTTTATCGGCGCTATTCTATTGGTTTCTTTTTTTTCAGATTTCAGGCATCAGAGCATTTTTGGCGGTTTTACAGCCGGATTCCAGCAGAGTCTTGTAAGTCTGGCTGGTTTTGCAATTATATTCTTTTTAATTCTGAATGCTTTTAACAATAAAGATGTCCTAAAGTTATTAAATATTTTCGGCATATCTTTATTTTCGGCATTAAGCTTGGGCGTTTTACAGCTATTGGGCTTGCCTGTTTTCAGAATATTCGGGATTGCCCAGAAAAGTTTTAATACTGTCGGTACGTTTAACAGCCTTGGCATGATAGCCGTGCTTTTATTGGTTTTTTCTTTTTCCAGGCTTGATTTAGAAAAAAACTTTTATTTCAGCCGCCTTAAGATACCAGCCGCGTCTTTATCTTTATTTTTACTTCTGGTTCTTAATTGGTGGATTTTGTGGCTTGCGGTAATTTCGGGGATGGTTTTCGTTTTAATATTGGGTTCGCTTGGCAATTGGAGAGTTTCGAATTATTTATGGCCGGTAGCAGTAATCTTGATCGCCGTCATTTTTATGATTTTGAATTTTAATTTGGCGGGAATTTTTGGAATCAACTTGTCTCTTGAAGTATCGCCGTCTTTCGGGTCATCATTTGCAATTACAAAAAAAGTTTTAAGCATAAGTCCATTTTTTGGAGTCGGTCCTGAAAATTTTGCTTTGGCCTATGATTTATATAAGCCTATTTCAATAAACAATACTGTTTTTTGGAGTGCAAGATTTTCAGAAGCTACTTCGGAATTATTCAATTCCATTATTTCTTTTGGAGCAGTTGGTTTTCTAGGGTTTATATTAATAATTTTGGCCGGTTTCCACCTTGGTTTTTCCGCCTCTGGCGGATCTACCGTAGGTGGAAAAAATAAAGGCCTTTTGCCGATTTTTGGCGCCACTACCGTTATTTGGGCTTTATATCCATTTAATATGGTATTAGGTTTTAGTTTTTGGCTGGGACTTGGACTTCTGGCTTTATCGGCTTCAGGCCAAAATGATGAACTAGTTATAAATCTCGAAAAATCTCCAAAGCGTTCTTTGGCCACTATATTTTCTTTTGTCGCAATACTAATTCTGGCTGTCCTTAGTTTTTATTATATTACTTCAAGGCATGTGGCTAATATAAAATTTGCAAAAGCCGTGGCTAGCCAAGACATTGATTCGCAGACCCAGCTTTTAGCGGGTGCCATAAACTTTAATCAAAGCGAAGGGATGTATTTTAGAGTTTTGGCTGATTTGTTTATTTCAAGAATTAATCAGGAACTTAAAATTTTAGATAACACCAAAGACTCTAGCCAGCGGCAGGATATAATCTCAAGAATCCAGAATTTTTCGACCACAGCCATAAATTTAAGTAATGAAATAAGTCAAAGAAATCCAGAGGATTCGCTAAATTGGTTATCACGCGCTCTGGTTTATGAAAATTTGACTAGCTTGATAGATGGTTCGGATCAGTGGGCAATAAAAATGTATCAGGAGTATTCAAAGCTTTCTCCAAAAGATCCGGTGCCATATTTAAGAAGCGGCAATATCAACTTGGCTAAAGCTGAATTTTTAAGGCAGATTATTTTCCAAAGCGCTGATTTAAATAATCAAAGCCGGGCTAATTTTCAAAACCAGATTCTTAACAGTCTAAAACTAGCTGAAGAAAATTATAAAAAAGCAGTAGAATTAAAGTCTAATTATGCATTGGCCATTTATAGTCTTGGTGTTGTTTATGAAAGGGGAGGAAGGGTTAAGGATGCAATTAATCAGCTTGAAATAACAAAAGCAGTTAATTCTTCAGATGCTAATATTGCTTTGCAGCTTGGCCTTCTTTATTATCGCGATAACCAAAAGAACAAATCTTTTAATGAGTTTCAAAGGGCCATTGCAATTTTTCCGAATTTTTCAAATGCCCGCTGGTACTTAGCCTTGTTTTACGAAGAAAGGGGCCAGCTGGAGAGTGCTTTGAAAGAACTTAACAGGATTAAAGAATTTAATCCGGATAACCGGATTTTAGAGAATAAAATCAGCGAATTGAGAAAGGGCATCCGTTCGATCCCTCCACAGCGCGTCACTGGTGTCACGCCTCTTGAAGAAGATGAATAATAAATTAAGCGGTTATTTAGTCATCGTCGCCTTTGTATTTTTTTTATCGGCGCTTTTTTATTTTATAGACGAAATCTATATTAAAAGGATAACTATTCAAAGAATAGAATTTCGGATTGAAAAAGGGGAAAACCTTAATTTCGTTATTGCGCGTCTCAAAGATTCAGGATTAGTAAGGAATAAATTTTTAGTGAGGCTGTATACTTTTTTAAGCGGAAGCGAATCAGTCAAGCCAGGCAGTTATTCAATCGGGCCGGAATATTCAGTCAGGGATATTTTTGTGAATTTTATTGAAGGATCTGATATGGAAATGAAAATTTTTGAGGGCTGGACCAGCAAAGATATTGCATTGGCTTTGGAAGAGCAGAAGATGATTAAAAGCGGGAGCGAATTCCTGAAATTGGCAAAAAACTTTGATAATTCTTTAGCTGGATATAATTTTTTGCCCAGTAAAAAGGAAATTGATTTAGAAGGATATCTTTTTCCGGATACTTACAGATTTCAGAGGGGTTCAGAAATTTCAGTGATAGAAACAATGCTGGATAATTTCAATAAAAAAGTTTATTTTCGTTATCCAAAATCTCAGGAGGAATTAAGGAATATTTTAATTATGGCTTCAATGCTTGAGAGAGAAGTTCAGACTGAAGAGGATATGAGATTCGTTTCCGGAATTTTATGGAAAAGATTTGAATCGGAAATCGGTCTGCAAGTCGATGCAACCCTGGTCTATGTGAAATGTGTTTTAATGACTGACCCGGATAAAATCGATCCAACCTGCCGCCAGATCACTAACGGCGATAAAAATTTGGATTCTCTCTACAATACTTATTTATATAAGGGACTGCCTCCGGGAGCAATTTCAAACCCGAGCCTTAAAGCGATTAAAGCCGCTATGAGTCCGGTTGAAAGCGGATATTGGTATTATTTGTCAGCTCGGGACGACGGTCGGACTATTTTTTCAAGCACTCTTGACGAACATAATATGAATAGAGTAATTTATAGGTAAAGTCGTAGAAAACGAGCAGCCGGTTAAGGGCATAGGTCTCGTTTAGGCAGTAGAACAATAAGCGGCTTTTAGCCGTTTTTAAAATGCCGAAAACTAAAGCCCAAAAAGTTGAAATAGTCGATAAAATGGCCGAAAAAATCAAAAAAGCCAAGGTTTTGGTTTTTACTTCATTTAATCAGATAGGCAAAAAGGGCCTTAATTTTTCAGAGATGGAGAAATTGAAGAAAGATTTGAAAAAGGCAGATGCGGAGTATGTGGTTTTAAAAAAAACTCTTTTGAATCTGGCTTTGCAGAAATTTTCATTAAGCGACGAAATAAAAGCAAAAGAATTAGACGGTTCAGTTGCTGTTTTATTGGGTTATCGGGATATAATTGAGCCATTGAAAATTTTACATAAATTATCAAAGAGCAATGGGGCTTTATTGCTTTATTTTGGTTTAAATACAGACGAAAAGAAGATCATTTCGAAAGAAATTTTAATTGAATTGGCCGTTCTGCCTTCAAAAGAAGTTATGATTGGCCGAGTTGTCGGAATGATAAAATATCCTCTTTCAGGCCTTATGAATGCATTGCAGGGCAATATCAGGGGATTGGTCGGAGCGTTATCACAAATTAAGAAGTAATTATGGAACAAAAATTTGAAGATTTATTAAAACAAATTGAGACAATGTCGGTTTTGGAGCTTTCTCAATTCGTCAAAGCGCTTGAAGAAAAATTCGGGGTTTCAGCTATGTCTATGCCGATGATGATGCCACAAGGCGTTGGAGCGGGCGCAGTTGAAGCAGTAGAAGAGAAGTCGATTTTTAATGTTGTTTTGACTGATTCTGGAGCAAATAAGATTCAGGTTATTAAAGTAGTCAAAGATGCGACTGGCAAGGGGTTAAAAGAAGCTAAAGATATGGTAGATAATTTGCCGGCGACACTGAAAGAAGGAGTGAAAAAAGAGGAAGCCGAAGAATTGAAAAAGAAAGTGACCGAAGCAGGCGGAAAAGTAGAGTTGAAATAAAAACAAAGGCCACAAGTCATTTATTTTGCTTGTGGTTTTTTGTTTTTTAGATCTTTAAGTTCCAGATTTTGGCAGGGGAGAGGATATAAAGAGTTGAAACGGCTTTGTCAAAATAAACATCTTTAATTGTTTCAGCTTCAGATAAATCATAACTTACTTTTAAATCGCCGGTGTCATCAATCACTCTGGCTAGTTTCATTTCTTTGTCCACGACTAGTATTTTTTCTCCGCCAATATTGAATAATTCAGTTCCCGGTTTAATGTCAAAATCAAGATCAGTTAACTTGGTCAACTCCCCTTTAAATAAGGCTGCCAGTTTTTTTTCAGTAGTGATTGTATAAATAGTAGAATCCAAATCAAAAGCTATAAAATTACCCGGAATTTTTTCGGCTTCAGTTGATTTAAGCCATTCCAGTTCTTCGGCTGGCTTAACCAAAGCATTCGAGATTTTATAAATATTCTTTGAGCCGAGGAAATAAAGATTATCTTCATAATTTTTTACTTCTATCGGTTCGAAGCTGAACTTTTTCCTTAATTCGCTTATTTTATTATTTCCCAAATCAATGATTTTAATGTTTGTTCCGTAAGTAATAAGTTTATTTTCTTTTATCCAAGTCAGAATTATATTTCCTGATTCTTCAATCGTTTTTAATCCGTTTTCTTCAATTTGGTAAATTTTTTCCGAATTGTCAATGAATACTTTTCCGTTGCTGGCCAAGACACTTTTAAATTTTCCGGCATCGATGTCGGCAATAGAAGAAAGATCAATTAACGGATTCAGTTTTGTCGTTGAATCAACTTTTTCAATTCTGTTTAGTAAGCTCACTGCGGCGAGCAGGATTTCATTCTTTTGATTGCTTTTTTCTAGAATATCAAGTTCTTTAACGGCTTCGCTTAAATATTTTCTGGCTTCATAATTTTGTTTTAATAGAAGTCTTGATTCACTTATCCTTATTTTTTCATTAATGGAAGACACTTCTTCTTTTAATTTTGAATTTCCTCTGGTAAAGAAGATGAGACCGGCCAGGATTAAAAAAGCGATAAGGCCAAAAATAAAGTGATTACTCATCCCTCTGTTTTTTATTAATCGCCAGCGATGATGTGAGTTTGAGTTTTCGCCGATTACCATTTCTTTAAATTTATCTACCGTTCTTTTTAGAGTATCGTTTTTATTTATTTTTGCAACTTCCGTAGCAGTGATCGGTGTTTCTTTTTCAGTTTTTGGCTTACTGTTGGCTGAATCTGAAAGATTTGTTATTTCTTCTTCAATTTCAAAATGAATACCGCAGCAATTAATCGGTGTTTTGTTTTGTTTACCTTCCGGCGAAACTATTTTATGGAAATCATCTAAAAAACTATCCTGATTATTTTTGGATAATGAAGAAATAATTAATTTTTGTTTAAGGCTTAGTCTGAGATCAGGTATAAAAAAGAAAAACCGGTCGCTTTTTTTGACTTCTCCTGAAATTATGCTTGAAAATCTCTTATTATCTATATGGAATCTGGAAAATTGGGAAATGTTCTCAAATATGTCAAAAGTTTCTTCCCTGTCCGCCAAAGCTTTGACTAAGGCAGGTTTTTGCGGTCTGTAAATAAATAATTTAGCTTTTCCTATTTTTGAAGCAGATACTTTATCCTTATTTATTAAGACGATGCCCAGGTTGATCTTAATATCGCTGTTATTTTTAAAAAGTCCTTCGATAAGTTCGTTTGTTTTTTTGAGGGAGATTTTAAAGATATCATTTTTTTCAGACGAACCACTTGTGGTGAGTTGAATCGAACCATTGCCTGATTCCAACTCTCTTTTTATAAAAGTAGCAATTAAATTGGGAACATAGTCTAATGACGGATCATTTGATTGGATTTGGCTTACTATGTAGAGATATTTTTTATCGCTTGGGGCGAGCGGAGTTGAACCGTTGCTATTTCCGTTTTTTGCAGGACTTTGAATGATATAAGAAAATGTGTCGTAAAATACGCCTTCCCTGGATTTTGGCTGGAGCAACACCTCTTTTGATTTAGGAATGAGATTCTTAATTTGCATTTTCTATTGATTTTATATCTCTGTTATTATAGTATGCTCGGTAATAGAAATTCGGCAAGTGTTAATAGCGGGTGGAGCAATCAAATGTCGAATTTCTACTATTGAGATGGCAAGTCAAATTTTCGAAGAACTATTCGATTCCAAAGCCAGAGTCAAAATTCTCAAATTTTTTTTTAGGAATGAAACTGGTTTTTTTGATTTGCCGACTATTTCCAAAAGAGTTCAAGAAAGGGGGCCGCTTGTCAAAAAAGAGCTTTTCAGGTTATTAAAAGTCGGATTTATTCAAAAAAGAAATAAGCCGATTAAATAGTTATGACTAAGTTTAAAAAGAGAATAAGCCGGAGGATTCGGCGATCTTTAAGAAAAAAGGGGACTTCAAAGAAGAAAAAAACAAAAAAAAGAAAACAGAAAAAAATACCAAAAATAAGGATTAAACAAAAAAATGACCAATTAAATTCCGGCGGAGGCAAGATATATTACGGCTTAAGCCCAAAATTTGAATTTTTAAGCGAGTTGAAAAATTTAATATTGACCTCGCCGCCGGCTTCTTTTAATCGGATGGCCAAAAGGATTTCGAGTTTGGGCAGGATTAAATTAGCTTTGGTTTCAGGAGTATTTTTAAACAAGGAAAACGTGGCCGATCTTTTGATTGTCGGCGATGACATTGACCGCCGGAGATTCAAAAAGTTTTTGCAGGCTCTGGAGGCTGAAGTCGGAACTCAGCTTTTATATGCTATAATGGACATGGAAGAGTTTAGTTATCGCCGGGCAATGTTTGACCGATTCGTAAGGCTTATGCTTGAAGGCCCTCACGAAGTGCTTATAGATAGGATTGGATTATAGAAAGATTTTGTATGACAGTATCCGGTTCAGCGGGGCACTTAGTTCAGTGGTAGAACGCTGCATTCACATTGCAGAGGTCGGAGGTTCAATTCCTCCAGTGCCCATTAACTAATAAAAACTACAGAATCTGTAGTTTTTATTTTTTCCAAAGTTTAAAAGCTGTGAATAATTTGTAGTTAATTGTCGATAAAGAAGTTAATTTGTGGCTTAAAAGGCCATTTTTTTGTTTTAGTGGGAAATACTATTGTTTTTATGGATTTATGTGGAATATAATGAATATAAAGTGGAAGGAAGTGGATAGTTCTGTGGATAAGTTTGGTTATCTGGGGATAACTAATAATCAATCTTTTTATGTTTATTGGCGAATACACTCACAATATTGATAATAAAAAACGGTTAGCTATTCCTTCCCGATTCAGAAAAGAACTTGGTGAGAAATCAATTTTGACTAGAGGCTTGGATAATTGTTTGTTTTTATATCCAGTTCAAGAGTGGCAAAAGTTTTCAGAAAAGCTTGGCCAGCTTTCAATGGGACAGGTGAGTACTAGAAGTTTTGCAAGATTAATGCTTTCTGGGGCAGTGGAAGTTGAATTTGATAATTTGGGGCGGATTCTACTCCCCGATTATTTAAAAATTTATGCTGATCTAAAAAAAAAGATTGTAATAGCCGGAGTTTTAAACCGTTTGGAAATTTGGGACAAAGACATATGGGACAATTACAAAAAAGAAATTGAGAAAAACACCGATGCAATTGCTGAAAAATTGGGTGAATTGGGATTAATTTAGCGATGAGGCATATACCTGTTCTTTTAAATGAAGTTTTGGAATATCTGGATCCTAAGCCCGGAGATAAAATTATTGACGCCACTTTTTCCGGCGGCGGGCACGCAGAAAAGATTCTTGAAAAAATTAAGCCTAATGGAAAGCTGTTAGGCATCGAGATTGATACGGAATTATTCAATGAAGCTAAAGAGAGATTTTCAAAAATCAAAGAAATAATTTTAGTAAATGCCGATTATCGGGATTTAGAAAAGATCGTCAAAGAAAATAATTTTATCGGGGCTGACGGAGTTCTGCTGGATCTTGGTTTATCCAGTTGGCACTTTGAAGAAAGCAAAAGGGGATTCAGTTTTCGGAAAGATGAATTATTAGATATGCGTTTTACGCAGAATGGCGAGCTTACAGCAAGAGAGATTATTAATCAATGGCTTCCAGAAGAGATTGAAAAAATTTTAAAAGAATACGGAGAAGAAAAATTCGCAAGGAAAATTACAGAATCAATTATCGATGCCAGAAAGAAAAAGCCGATAATTACTACTTTCCAGTTAGTCGATGTAATTAAAAATGCAGTGCCATTTTGGTATCAGAAAAAGAGGCGGTTGAATTTTGCCACTAAAACATTTCAAGCTTTGAGAATTGCGGTGAATGATGAACTTGAAAATTTAAAATTCGTCTTGAAGCAGTTGCCTAAAGTTTTAAAAAGAGGCGGCAGGGCAGCAGTAATTTCTTTTCATTCTCTTGAAGACCGAATCGTAAAACAAGATTTCAAAGAATTAAATAAAAGCGGAATTGCCCATATTTTAACTAAAAAACCAATTAATCCGTCAGAAGAAGAAATTGCCGAAAATCCGCGTTCGCGGAGCGCTAAATTAAGAGTTATTGAAATATTATGAATTTCAAGAAAATAAATTTAATCCTTTTATCGCTTGTTTTAATATTTTTCGGTTATTACATTTACCAAACTATTTTCATTTCTTCAGGAGAAGTCAGCCTAGTTAATTTGAAGAAAGAATTTTTGGAAAGAAAAAATAATTTGAGTTTATTAATTTCTGCCGCCCAGAACCAGCATAATTTTGACTCTGACTTGATAAAAAATGATTTTAAAATGACTGAAATTGAAAAATTCGATTATTTAATTATCGGCCCGTCAGAATTTGCTTTGATTGAAAATGGAAAAAAGAACTAATGTTCTAATAGTTTTTTTTGTTTGCCTTTTCTCCTTCACTGCTTATAAACTTTTTGATTTAAGCGTTAACCAATACAGTTTTTTTTCGGAAGTCGCCGCAAATCAAAAAAATTACGGCGCTTTTGATGATGCTTTAAGGGGAGAAATTTTTATTAAAGACAATCTTAATGGCCAACTTGCTACTTTAGCTACAAATAAACCATCATCAACCTCTTTTGATTTATATTCAAGATTTTATCCTCAGGGAAATTTAGTTTCTTCAGTCGTCGGTTTTTTGGGATTCCAGGATAAAAATCGGATCGGCCAATATGGCATTGAAGAATATTATGAGCCTTGGCTTTCCGGCCAAGTCGGTTTTAAGAATTTTTTAAATAGAGTCGGTTTTTCTAAAGGTTCTGGACATGGCAGTTCCCTTATTTTGACTATAGACAAAAATATCCAGTTTTTTGCGGAAGCGAAATTAAAAGAATTAGTCGATAAATGGGGAGCTTCGGGAGGCAGTGTCATTATCCAAGACCCAAAGACTGGTTCAATTCTGGCTATGGCCGATTATCCATATTTTGATCCGAATCAGTATTCTGCATATTCACTTGAAGAATTTATTAATCAAAACATCCAAATTCCTTTTGAGCCGGGTTCTTCTTTTAAGCCGCTCACTATGGCGGCTGGTTTGGATACCGGTTCGGTAAAGCCTGATACTTCTTATTTTGATCCCGGCGAAATTAAAGTCGGGAGTTCAACTATACGGAATTATGACTTAAAAAGTAATGGTTGGCAAACAATGACTAATGTTCTTGAAAAATCAATAAACACCGGTGCGATTTTTGCCATGCGTCAGACCGGACACGACAAGTTTTTAGAATATCTTGAAAGATTCCAATTCGGCAAAAAAACAGATATTGATTTGGCTGGAGAAGCGGCAGGCGATATTAATAATCTTTATACTGGCCGAGAGATAAATTTTGTGACTGCCTCTTTTGGCCAGGGAATTTCAGTAACGCCGCTGCAGCTGATAAATGCTTATTCGGCTATAGCCAACGGTGGCAAATTAATGAGGCCTTATATGGTTGAAAAAATAATAAAAGCTGACGGGGAGAGTGTAATTATGAAACCAGAAGTGATTGCCGAGCCGATTACCTTCGAAACTGCTGAAACCTTGATTTCAATGCTGGTTTCGGTAATAGAAAATGGTTCGATTAAAAAAGCAATCGTGCCCGGATTTCATATCGCCGGGAAAACAGGCACTGCCCAGGAAGCTAAGCCGGAAGGTGGTTATTCCGATTTTTTTATTCATAATTTGGTGGGCTTCGGGCCAGTCGAAGATCCCCGTTTTACGATTTTAGTTAAATTAGATAAACCTAAAGGAGTTGAGACCGCGGCCGTGAGCTTGGCCGACACTTTTGGCGATATTGTCAGATTTTTGATAAATTATTACGGCATTCCGCCGATTCAATAAAATTTATGCGTTTAATTTTACAGAAGATTTTAAAGGCTTTATCTAAAGCCGTAATTAAAAAATATAAGCCGATAGTTATTGGAATTACTGGTTCTGTCGGAAAAACTTCGACCAAAGAAGCAGTTTTTTCGGTTTTAAAAACTAAGTTTAACGTTCGGGCCAATGACGCCAGTTTTAATAATGAAATCGGTTTTCCGATGGCGGTTTTGGGTTTGAAAAAAGCCGGACGGCTGATTTGGATTCCAAATTTATTAAGGTCCTTCAAGCTATTATTGTCTAAAAATAAAAGTTATCCTGAAGTTTTAGTTCTTGAGATGGGGGCGGATAAGCCGGGAGATATCGGTTATTTGATTGATATTGCAAAACCAGAGATCGGGATAATAACCGCGGTCGGCGAATTGCCGGTGCATATTGAGTTTTATTCAGGGCCGGAAGAAGTGGCTGAAGAAAAATCAAAATTGATCCGGGGATTGCCTTCAAATGGTTTTGCGGTTTTGAATTTTGACGACGAAATTGTTTTTAGGATGAGAGATTTAAGCCGAGCCGAAACAATCACTTATGGTTTTAATGCCGGGGCGGATATTAAAGCTTCTGATTTGATGTATTTTATCCAGACCGATGATCAAATCTCCGGTGGCCTGTCATTTAAACTTAATTATGAAAAAAGCTCGGTTCCGTTTCGCTTGGCCAATGCGCTTGGTCGGCATCAGGTTTATGCCGCTTTGGCCGCGGCGGCAGTCGGTCTTCATTTTAAGATGAATCTGGTTGAAATTTCACAGGCCCTTGAAAAAATGGAATTCCCGAAACAGAGGATGAAACTTATGAAGGGCATGAGAAATTCATTGATTATAGATGATTCTTACAATGCCTCACCGCTCTCAAGTCATGCCGCTCTGGATACTTTAAAAGAATTTGGCGATAAGGTGATTGCGAAAAACGAAAAAGGACGCAAAATCGCGGTTTTAGGGGATATGAAGGAGTTGGGGATTTTTACTGAAAAGGCGCATCGATTAGTTGGAAATCTAGTCGGAGAAAGAGCAGAATATCTTTTTACCGTCGGCCCGGCCGCAAAATTTATAGCTGATTCGGCTTTTAACCAGCTGCCAAAGGAAAATATTATGAGTTTTAATGATTCGGTTGAAGCAGAGGAGTATCTGAAGAGTTTTATTCAGGAAGGAGATGTGGTCTTAGTGAAGGGGTCGCGGGCGATGGAGATGGAGAAGGTGGTGGAATTTCTAAAGAAGTGAATTTTCAAAAACTGGAAAAACTGATTTTCTATACTTTTATTTTTTCAATTCCGTTTCAGACGAGGGTGGTTTTGAGAGCGTGGGGAGTGGGATTTAATGAGTGGAACGCGGCGTTTCTGTATGGGACGGATTTATTGATTCTTGCGATTTTAGGATTTTGGGCCTTGAGATTTGTTTTTGGAAAAGCACGATTTAATTTTTCGAATTACGACTGGTTTTTGATCGGGTTTATTACTATTTTCGCAATTTCAATCCAAAACGCATCAAATCAGACCCTTGGATTTTATCAATTACTGAAATTAGCCGAGTTTTCTCTTCTGTATTTTTACGTAAAATCGAATCTGAGCGCCGTCTTTAATATGATGACTTCGTTTTTTGTTTTTTTCGCTTCCGGATTTTTTCAGGCCGTTTTGGCGATTCTTCAGTATCTCCGCCAGGCCGATTTGGGTCTGCGATTCTTGGGCGAGACGGTTTTGAACCCGGATTTATTTAATGTTGCTGTGTTCTTGGTGAATGGAGAAAAAATAATGAGGCCATATGGCACGACTCCGCATCCAAATATTCTGGCTTTGTTTCTTTTTATATCTGTTTTTATCTATTATTTTTTTTACATTAAAGGGGATAAATTTTCCCATTCGAAATCGGGGCTCCTGATTTATTCCGTTCTGCTTTTTAGTTTATTCCTGACTTTTTCAAGAGTCGTTATTTTTGTATGGATGATTGGCGTTGGTTTGAGACGGCTTATTTTCAATAGAAAATTCAGTCGGATTGCCGAAGGATTAAGCTTAAAAAAAATAACCGTTGCTACTTTGACAGCCATTATTATTTTTTCAATTCTTTTTTGGCCGCATATTCTGACCCGGATAAAAATTTCGTCTCAGGAAGAAGCGGTTTCTTTGAGAAACTATTACAATAAGGTTTCGTTGTATGATAAACTGTTCTTCGGAGTCGGTTCCGGTAATTTTGTGAATTGGTTCAGAGAGATAAACCCGGGACTTGCCTCGAACCTTTACCAGCCGGTGCATAATATTTATCTTTTGATTTCTTCCGAAGCCGGAATTTTAGGGCTGACCGCATTTTTGCTGTTTCTGATTTTTTTGGCCAAAAATTATTTCAAAATTAAATTTGAACAGCCGTTTTATTACTCCCTTTTCATAATTTTTCTTTCGCTTTTGTTTTTTGGACTTTTTGATCATTTTTTGTTTACAATACAGCAAGGGAGAATAGTTTTTTGGTTAGTTTTGGGGCTGATTGCATCAATTATAAATGTCCCTATAGCTCAACCGGACAGAGCGCGGCCCTCCGGAGGCCGAAATTCCCGTTCGAGTCGGGATAGGGACGCATTATGAAATTAGTCGCCGATTTGCAAATTCATTCAAAATACTCGCGAGCCGTTTCTCTCCAGATGGTTTTGGAAAACTTGGATAAGTGGGCAAAGATTAAGGGCATTAATGTTTTAGGGACCGGTGATTTGACTCATCCTTTGTGGTTGAAAGAAATAAAACAAAAACTCGAACCGGCAGAGCCCGGCCTTTTCAAGCTAAAAAACCAATATAAAGTTGATTCGTTTGGCCACCTGGACAACGGCATTGAGCCACGCTTTATGCTGACCGGCGAAATCAGCTGTATTTATTCAAAAGGCGGCAAAGTCAGGCGAGTCCATCATTTATATCTGGTTCCGGATATTGCCACAGCCGAAAAAATAAACGCCAAACTTTCTTTCATCGGCAATTTAAAATCAGACGGCCGGCCGATTCTGGGCCTTGATTCAAAAAAGTTTCTGGAAATCTGCCTTGAAGCCTCGCCTGAGGTAATGGTTATCCCGGCTCATGCCTGGACGCCGTGGTTTTCGATTTTCGGCTCCAAATCCGGCTTCAATACAATTGAAGAATGCTTTGATGATTTATCAAAATATATTTATGCGGTTGAAACCGGCCTTTCTTCAGACCCGGCGATGAACTGGCGGCTTTCGATGCTTGATAAGGTCAGCATTGTTTCAAATTCTGATTCGCATTCTTTGGCTCGGATCGGCCGCGAAGCCAATGTTTTTGATACTGAATTAAGTTATCACAAAATCGTCGAGGTTATAAAATCTAAAGATCCAAAAAAATTTCTTTATACCATTGAATTTTTCCCGGAAGAGGGGAGATACTATTATGACGGCCATCGCTTATGCAAGGTTTCTTTTAAGCCGGACCAGAGTAAAAAGACTAATTTTATATGCCCGAAATGCAAGAGACAGCTGACTATCGGGGTTTTGGCGAGAGTTGACGAGCTGGCTGACCGAGCCGAAGGTTTTAAACCGAAAAATTCGGCGCCATACAAAAATATAATTCCTTTGGATCAGATAATTGCTGATTCTTTAGGCTTTAGCAATACCGGCAATACCGGCTGGCCAAAAAGAATTGTTTCGGAATACGAAAAATTAATAAAACATTTTGGCAATGAATTTGAAGTTTTACTGGAGCAATCCAAAGATGAATTGAAAAAAGCCACTCTCCCGCAGATTGCCGAAGGGATTATAAAAGTCAGAGATCAGGAAGTTCACATTGAACCGGGCTATGACGGAGAGTATGGGAGAATAAAGATATTTACTGCTGATGAAAGGGAAAGAGCTTCTAAACAGGCAGTCGTAAATTAACCTTTGAAGTGCAACACCTCATCGATATGATGGAATCAATGAGGTATCAACATTT
>Ga0156198_105_pt1 | contig 30856 bp, 39 predicted proteins | sample RifCSPlowO2_12_FD_107851 | JGI IMG/M metagenome (GOLD analysis project Ga0156198, IMG submission 107851) | Parcubacteria group bacterium RIFCSPLOWO2_12_FULL_40_10
ACCATCGCGATATCGGGCGGAAGCTGGATCTTTTCAGTTTTCATGAAGTGGCGCCAGGCGCCCCATTTTGGCACCACAAAGGAATGGTGATTTTCAAAGAGCTTGAAAAATATATCCGGGAACTGCAAGACAAAAACAATTACCAGGAAATCTCCACCCCGATAATGGTCAAAAAATCGCTCTTTGAAAAATCAGGCCATTGGGAATTTTTCAAACAGAACATGTTTAACTTCGATGTTGAAAATGAAATTTACTCTTTAAAGCCAATGAACTGTCCCGAGAGCGCCTTGGTTTATCAGACAAAAATCAGAAGCTACCGCGATTTGCCTTTGCGGCTAGCTGAACTCGGCCGGCTGCATCGCAACGAATTATCCGGAGTTTTAGGCGGCCTGTTTCGCGTCCGCCAATTTACTATGGATGACGCCCATATTTATTGCCGCCAAGACCAGATTAAATCCGAATTTACCAGCATTCTTAAAATGACCGAGGAATTTTATAAAAAACTCGGCTTGCCGGTAAGCTATGGCTTAGCAACCCGTCCGGAAAAAGCGATGGGTGATAAAAAATTATGGGACGAAGCTGAAATAATTTTAAAAGAAGCCCTGAAAGACACGGGGCTCAAATACCAAATCCTGAAAGGCGAAGGTGCTTTCTATGGCCCGAAAATTCATTTTGACATTAAGGACTCCTTAGGCCGAACTTGGACTTTGGCTACCGCTCAATTGGATTTCCAAATCCCAGAAAGATTTGAATTAGAATACATAGATGAAAACGGCAAACCGCAAAGGCCGGCCATTATTCACCGAGCTATATTCGGCACTTTTGAAAGATTTATAGGAATGCTGACTGAACACTTTCAAGGCGCTTTTCCGCTTTGGCTCGCGCCGGTTCAGACGGTTTTGATTCCGGTTTCGGAAAAGCAAAAAGAGTATGCCGAAAAAATTTATAACCAACTGAAAGAAAACGGAATCCGGACAGAAATCTACGAATCCGGAGAAACCCTGCCTAAAAGAATCCGCGAAGCAGAACTGCAAAAAATCCCCTACATTTTGGTTGTCGGCAAAAAAGAAGAAAAAAATGAATCAATAAATGTCCGCCATAAAAATAAAGAAACAGAAATCAAAATTGAAGAATTGATTGAAAAGCTCAAAAAAGAAATCTCTGAAAAAAAATAGAGGCTGCTCCTGTAATCAGGAAACAGCCCCTTTGAAAACGACTCTCCTCCGCCAACGAAAAAAATCCAAACTCACCCAAAGAACGAATCCAATAACCAGAACCGGAAATAGCCAAAACGGTATATCTACTACATTCCAGACGTACACAACACCCATCGTCTTCACTGCATTGCCGAAAATCAGCGTTAAGATCATAATCCAGCTTTGGGTAATGGCACAAACATGTGCAGCTATAAAACGTATTCCTGGTTCCGGGAGAAGACTCGCTGCCAGAATCAACGGCGCTCCCCACCTCAACATCAAACGATGCCAGCTGGTATCCCTGAATCTTTCTGGGTTGAAACGCCAGGCAATATAGCGAAAAAACATCGGCAAGCGCCTCAAGCGGCGCGAGCCGTTCGTACGAGCCAGAAAAACAAAAAACCAGATTATAAAAGCTATCTCGGCCGTCGCTAAAACGCCAATCACCGCCCTCTGTAAATTCGGCGCCGGAATTGCGATTCTAACTGCCGGAATTACGATCAAGTCTATGTTTGCGGCGATGCATAATCCAGCCACAAAAAAAGGCCAAGCAGCTCTCCATCTCCGCCAACGAACTTTAGCCATGTGCCACCCCCTTTAAATAGAAAGAACAGTTTGGATATTATGCTAAAAAATGATAGCATTAAAACCATCAGAAAGTAAAAATGACCGCAAAAAAGAAAATTATAATCTGGTTGGTTATAATCTCTGTGGCAACAACAGGATTTTTTGTCTGGAACAACCAAAGAGACAAAGGCTCGCAAACTCCTGAAGAAATCCAAAAAGAAATAGAAAGAATCAATAAGATTCTAGAACAGGTCCAGCAAGACAAGCAAAAATCCGAAAGCGGCGAAGTGGCCTGCATTTTGGTTTATGATCCGGTCTGCGGAGTTGACGGAAGGACTTATTCTAATGACTGCTTTGCCTCCACCGCCAGAGTTGAAATAGCCCATCAAGGAGAATGCAAGTAGAAATTTCAGGCCGCTAATTTTCTTGATATCACCATAAAAGGAATAAAGTATCTTTCTAAATCTTTGAGTGTGGTTTCGTAAATTTTGCCTTTTTCAGAAGCCTCGCAGAATAATTCACGCACCAGAGCTATCTCTTTCAAATGCCCTTTCCACCGGGAGTCACCCATAGTCAAATCAAAAAGTTCCAAAGCTCTGTATTTTGCTCCTTCAAATAACTTTTGATCTTTGTTCTGCCATTTAGACGATCTGCCAACTTCAGCTCCGATATTGGCCAACTGCTCCTCTAAAGAATATTTATCCCAACTTTCTTTTAAACTCTCTTTGTACTGATTCGCATTCATATTTTTAATCCAAAATTAATTCAGCTACGATTTTTTTTATTTTTTCTTTAATTTCCGGATCTTCTATGTCGCGGGAACGATTATTCTGCAACGGTTTTATATTTATAACAGAATCAAATTCTATCATTTCATTTTTTGGTTTATCGGGATAAAGATTTATGCCCCAGGTGTCTTCTCCCTTTGAGTTGTGTTTCTCAATCAAAAAAGATTGTTCGTCAGAATGAAATCCTCCTCCGACAGCCATAATTTCCTGCCGAATATCCACAACCGCTTTCACCAAATCGCCGAATCTTTCCTCAGCGATTTTCTTGAGCTCCGCTTTGGTAATCTGTTTTTCAACCAAATGAATTTCGGCCATATCCTGATTCTATAAAATTTCTTAGACAAAAGAAAACCGGGCAGTAGAAGTTTTGAATCCTTTCGGATACCAGCGGCGGAAGCCGCCATCAAAACTTTCACTACCCGGAAAACGCCCCGCAGGAACGTTTGAATATTCAGCATGAACTTGCTCTCCTGCGGGGCGGGAATGAACTGATGCAATTTAGAGTTGGTCTACCAGAGTGCCGATGAATCGCTTGGCACCCTTAATGTTCTTGTTGGCCAGTAGACGGCCGAGTGCCGTTTGAGCAGACTAAACAGATAAAATACACTTGCCTGTGGATAAATCTTTACTTTCTACTAATTTTCTGCTAATATCTAAATATAAAAACCTGTATTCCGAACTGTCGCCGGACGGCGGCGTGCCTGGGACACCAGGATAGGAACGTGGTTGGGAATAGCCCCTTGGGGCTGTTTTTTGTTATCTAAATCTCCATTCGTCAGTGATGTGTCTATTTATAACAGCTTTAAATTTCTCGTAATCTTTTTTAGTTTTATCGTAAAATCTATGTATACTCCCCGCAATCATATCTGCCATCTGGATAAGTACGTTTTCTTTTGAATCAACTAACTTGCAATTTTTCATAATTTTACGTTGTTCTGAATTGAGATGCTTACGCAAGTAAGTAATAAAATTCCTTCTAAAAACTCTGTCGCCACTGCCATCGATTTTTATTTTTGCATCTAAAATTTCATCATTACTATATTGAAGCACCATTTTGATCGCATAACTGTAAAAAGAATTTTTATTACTTTTTAATTCTTGACTCCGTATGATTCTTTTATCTACAACTAGATATCTAACTGAAAAATCAAATTTATTTATAATTTTCAAAAACTGCTCTTTAATTTTAGAACTCGATTTATGAAACTTAAATTCCATTTCATCAGGAAATTTAAGCGAACGTCTGAATTCTTTTATCGCAACAGCTGTCTTTTCTGCTTCAAGCTCATCCTTAAAAATCACTAAAGCTATAATAAAATAGCGGCTCGAACCCTTTTCTAATTTAAAACCTGGATCACCTGAATCATCTACAAAAACAAGTATAGAATTAAAATCAAGAAAGCTCTTTCTCCAAAATCTCTCTCGCCACTTGGGGATTAGCCTTGCCTTTAGTTTTTTTCATCACCAACCCCACCAAAAACTGCAGCGACTCTTTTTTGCCTTTTTTATAGTCTTCCACTGGCTTTGGATTTTCAGCAATAACTTCCTGAGCCGCTTGGGCTAATTCTTCGGCATCTGAAACTTGGGCCAAATCTTTTTTCTCAATAATCACGCTCGGGTCTTCACCGGTCTCAAACATTTCTTTAAGTAGGGCCTGCGCCCCAGAAGAAGAAACTTCCTGATGATAAATTCGGGCAATAAACTCGGCAAAATTTTCCGGAGTGATTTTTATATAATCCATCTCCTCTAATCCCGTCCCCCTTTCATACAAAAGTTTAGCCAGTTCGGTAATCAGATAATTCGCCGCCAGTTTTATTAACTTTTCCTCGTGTTCTTTCGGTGGTTTTTTGAGATGGCTTAATTTGTCCCAGGCATTCAACTCTGAAACGACTTTCTCAAAATAATCGCCGAGCTGTTTATTCAAAGTCAGAACTTCAATGTCATGCTCCGGCAGATTATATAATTTCTTGAATCTTTCCCGCCTTTGGCTCGGCAACTCAACCAGCATCGCCCTTATTCCTTCCAAGCCTAAGTCTTTTGTATTTATCGGTGGCAGATCCGGCTCCGGGAAATATCTGTAATCCTGTGCCTCTTCCTTAGTCCTTTGAGAAAATGTTTTCTGCTTCACTTCATCCCAACCCCGAGTTTCCTGAATTACTTTTTTGCCATCTTCCAAAACTTCGGTTTGCCTTTTTATTTCATAGTCCACGGCTTGGGCGGCATACCTAAATGAATTTATATTTTTCAGCTCAACTTTTGTTCCAAGCTTTTCTCCCGATTTCCTTAAAGACATATTCACCTCTACTCGCATCTGCCCTTTTTGCATATCAGCGTCAGAAATACCTAAATATCTCAAAATCATCTGGAGCTCTTCTCCAAACTTCCTGACTTCTTCGCCGGAATGCAGATCCGGCTCGGTCACTAACTCCAAGAGCGGCACCCCGGCCCGATTAAAATCAATCAAACTGTATTTACCCTTGGGGTCGTGAAACAAACGGCCGGTATCCTCTTCTATATGAACCCTCCTCACCCTAATTTTCTTCCCTTTAATATTTAATTCCCCTCTCTCACAAAGCGGCGCCTGATATTGCGAAATCTGATAGCCTTTTGGCAAATCAGGATAAAAATAATTTTTCCTCTCAAAAAAAGTATGCTCGGCAATACGGCAATCCAAGGCCATACCAAGCAGAATCGTCTTTTTTATTGCTTCCAGATTGGCGACTGGCAAAGTTCCCGGCTGGCCCGTACAAATCGGACAAATATTAACATTGGGGTGCTTTTCATCCGAGTCATTTTTTGAATCGCAGAACATCTTGGTTTTAGTTTTTAATTGAGCGTGGATTTCCAGCCCGATTACTGGTTCATAATTCATAGTTTCAATTTAACACAATCTTTTATACAATTTAAATATGGAATTTACAAAACTCATTCAAGACATTTTTAATTGGGCTTTGGCTTTAGTCGGCATTGCCGTCTTTATAAATTTTCTCTGGGCCGGCCTTTTATGGTTCACTGCCGCCGGCCGACCCGGGCCGATCGGCCAAGCCAAAGAAAAAATGACCAATTCTCTCATCGGCGCAATTATACTTTTGGCTTCCTATTTAATTTTAAACACAATCAATCCTGATCTCGTTAAAAATTCATTTGATCTTCCCGGATTGGGAACTAACACGGGCAACACTGTAAACATAAACCCCGGAGGTCCAATACCGGCAGCTTCATTGCTTGCCGACCTTCAGACCGAACGGTCAAAATACGGACCCACCATTTCTCATACTGAAGCCGGGATAATTTTAAACGCCACTGCTTGGAAGAATCGTGCTGATGGCTGGAGATTATTAAAGAAACAAGGCGGGGTTGAAAACAATTGCCCACAACCAAATACTGGCCAGCCAATTTCCTGCGACTGGCTAGTTCATCAGCCAAGCGGACTGGGCCTTGATGTTTTCACTGACGGACCCGGACTGGCATCAAACGGACAACGCATAAACGGCGCAGCAGCTCCGCGCTGGGGAAACGGATATCCTGAAACCAATTGGGTAGCGCCGGTTCAGCCGTAGATTCTCCTCTACGGAACTAAAAAAGTGCCTCCGCGATTGCTCTTGGAGGCACGTATTCCGAGATTTTCCCACTCTCAACTCTCACAACCCCCTCATGTCTTGAAATGCTTCGAGAGCCGCGGACCTCTCTGATGAAGATAGTGAGAACCGGTCTGGCCGTAGACCATTTCCGGAATCTCAGCCATCCGCTCAAACTTTATCTTGCAAATCGGCTGGCCATCGCGAATGACCAAATTATCTTCAAACGGCCTAATTTCCAAGACCGCCGGCGCACCATTCAACGAACCATCAAACCCCAAGCCCCAGCCCGGGTCAAAGTAGCCGGCATAGTGAACCCGGTAGTCGCCGGCTCTGATGTCAACCGGCACGACTTCCGCTGCCAACTCCGATGGAACTCGGAAAAATTCCTTCGTCGTAAAGATGTAGAAATCTCCGCGCCGAAGAATAACCGAACCGTTTTTCTGCCTCGGAATCGGTTGAAAAAAATCTTCCGGTTTGTAAAAAACTCTCTTTGAAAAATCAAGGACCTCCTGACTCTTTTCGCACCGGAATCCGACCACGTCAAAATCCAAATTAAGGGTCAGGATGAGCGTTCCGTCATGATCCCTCATCTGCAGCCGGCTGTAATCGATGAACTCGCCTTCCGGAGTAAAAAGCAGCTTGTGCTTTTGGTAAGCTATTTCAAGCTCGTCATCGCCATCAAAGCGGGTGTCGCGGTTGAAAAACCGCATTTGAATAAGTGAATCGCCCGGATTCAGCTTCACCCTGAATGATCTTGGCGTCACTAAGGCCCAGAGAGAACCCCGATAGCCCTTTTCACCAATTGAATCGAACCGAGTGATGCCATCAGCCAGCATCCGGGCATGAATATCATTCCGACCGCTGGACGACTTCGCATTGGCATAACCGTAAACTTCCTGCGGTAGGGCGACCATCTCGCTAAGCCGAACGAGATAAGTCGCATCCACATCAAGAGGACTGTCGAAACTATGCTTTTCCGGACAGACAATTTGCATTGCCTTGCGAATTGACTCCGTGGGACGAGGCAAAAAAACAGACCTGACTCGGTAAATCTCTTCAGATAAAGTCAAGTCAAAACTGGCTGGTTGAACCTGGGAAAGACTTTGATCAAACAGAATCGGCGGATAGGGTCCGATAAAACCACCCTCTATCATTTCCCGAATCATCTGATAAGGCAACGCACCAAAATGTTTAGCCATCATTATTCTCCTTCGTGAAAAGAACAAAAAATCCTGACTCATCTAATCATTAAGACTTCGGGAAATCAATGTTGATAAACTTCATTTCTCCACTTCGATTCCCATTTGCCTTGCCGTGCCTTCAATTGTCTTAGTGGCCTGCTCAAGGTCTTTAGTATTTAAATCTTCGAGTTTTTTTTCCGCGATCTGGCGAACCTGCGCCTTAGTCACCTTGCCGACTTTAGTTTTTTTGGCTTCGCCCGAGCCTTTTTCAATTCCGGCTGCTTTTTTCAAAAGGTAAGAAGCGGGCGGAGTTTTTACTTTCAAACTAAAAGTCCGATCTTCATAAATCGTAACATCAATCGGGACAACATCGCCGTGCTTGTCTTTGGTTGCTTCGTTAATTTGTTGAATGACTTGCTGGAGATTTAAGCCATGCGGACCCAAAGCCTGACCGATTTTCGGGGTTTCAATTTGACCAGCAGTTATTTGAATTTTTACAATTGTTTTTATCTTCTTGGCCATGCGAAATTTATTTACGAGCTCGGCGAGTAACTATAAATTTCAGCACCGAGCACATAATTTAATTTTATACTAAACTTAGTTTAATTCTTTCTTTCAATCTTCTAACCGTTTGTCCTCTTTGTTTAAGCATTCTTTCTCTAGTTCTCGCATCCATCTCACTTTTGTATGCTTCATAATAAATTAATTCTTGCTTTGTCGCTTTATGTTCTTTTAATCTTCTAATCAAGTTATCTGTATAACCTATATAAGTTTTATCTTGACGGATAATTAGATAAACATAATACATAAAGTAAATTATGTGCTCGGTATTGATTTTTGTAGCTGCTCAAATATTCGCAGACAAAAATCATACCTTCTTCACCTGCAAGAAATCCAACTCAACCGGCGTCTCCCTTCCAAACATCGTAATTAATACTTTAACCTTTCCTCTTTTTTCGTCAATCTCGGCGACTTTGCCGTCAAAATCCTTGAACGGCCCGTCGGTGATCTTTACATGGTCACCGACCTTGAATTCAATCTTGTATTTCGGCTCTTCCACGCCCATCCGACCCATTAAAACCTGCATCTCTTCCTCGGAAACCGGCGTTGGCACTGTTCCTGAACCAATAAAACCGGTGACATTCGGCGTATTTCTCACCACATACCACGAATCGTCAGTAACGATCATTTCCACCAAAACATAGCCAGGATAAATCTTGTCTTCAACCGTATATCTTTTGCCGCCTTTAATTTTTATCTTTTTTTCTTTCGGAACTAAAACGCGAAGAATCTTCTCCTGCATTCCCAAAGAATCAATCCTTTGCTCAAGACTTTTCGCCACTGACTCTTCATAGCCCGAATAAGTGTGAATGGCGTACCAATGTTTTTTCAATGTAGCTAGCTGCTTTGGCATATAATTAAAATAGTAATTTATTTAACAACGTTAAAAATCCAAAATCAAGTAAGCCTAAAAAGGCGGCTAAAGCCACGCTCATTAAAATTACGACTCCGGTGAGCTTAATAGTTTCCTGCTGCGATGGCCAGGAAACTTTTTTAAGTTCAATCCGGACGTCTTTCAAAAATTCAAAAAATTTGTTCATTTGCTAAATATCCAAATTCTTCACTTCTTTGGCGTAAGCCTGGATGAATTTCTTTCTCGGTGCCACTTCAACACCCATTAAAACATCGAAAATACGGTCGGCTTCCTCGGCTTCCTTAATTTCTACTTTGAGCAGAACCCGGTTTTCGGGATTCATGGTCGTGTCCCATAATTCCTGGGGATTCATCTCGCCAAGCCCCTTATAGCGCTGAATATTCAAACCGGAAATCTTAATCTCGCCGTTTTCGCCGTCTTCATCGACGGTCTTTGCTTTTTCTTTTTTATCAGTCGAAACTTTGGCTATTTTCCTAAACTCAGCTAAAATACCTTCTTTCTCGACATCACTATAAGCATACTGGGCTTTTCCGGCTTTTTGAATCTTATACAGCGGCGGCTGGGCAATGTAAAGATGTCCGGCCTCAATTATCTGTTTGAAATACCGGTAAAATAAAGTTAGCAAAAGCGTAGTGATATGACGGCCATCCACGTCGGCATCAGTGGCAATAATAATTCGGTGGTATCTTAATTTCGTAATATCAAAGTCCTCGGAAATAGCCGTGCCAAGAGCGATAATCAAAGCTCTTATTTCTTTGGAAGCCAGCATTTTATCAATTCTTGCTTTTTCGACATTCAAAATTTTTCCACGCAAAGGTAAAATGGCCTGGAATTTCCGGTTGCGGGCCTGTTTGCTACTTCCTCCGGCCGAGTCGCCCTCCACTAAAAACAATTCTGACTCAGCCGGATCTTTTGACGAACAATCAGCCAGTTTGCCCGGCAAAGCCAAGCCGTCCATCGCCCCTTTTCTTAAAACAGTCTCTCTCGCGGCTTTTGCGGCAATCCTCGCTTTGGCCGCGAGAATCACCTTTTCCATAATCTTTTGGGCGTCTTGAGGATTTCGTTCCAGCCAATCAGGAATCAATTCGCCAAGCACTGTTTCAACCGAAGTTCTCGCTTCCGGATTTCCAAGTTTAGCTTTAGTCTGACCTTCAAACTGAGGCTCTCTTAATTTAACCGAAACAACTGTTGCAAGACCTTCTCTCGCATCATCGCCGGTCAAGTTATCGTCTTTTTCTTTTAAATAACCTTCTTTTCTTGCATAATCATTTAAAGCCCTGGTTAAAGCTGATCGAAAACCGGTAATATGCATCCCGCCCTCGCCGGTATAGATGTTATTGGCGAAAGAGAATTCTTTTCCGACCATGTCTTCAAGATATTGAAACGCAGTCTCAACCATAATCCCTTCTTGTTCCTTAGCCGCATAAAAAATATTATCATGCTTAATCTGTTCGCCTTCAGTCAAAAACCTGATGTATGAAACCAGCCCGCCTTCAAAATAAAAAGAATAGCTTGGATTGTTAAGCACCTCCTTTTTTTCGTATGAAACATATTTCACCGGATTTCTCTCATCAAAGATGTCAATCCGAACACCTTTAACCAGATAGGCTTGCTGGCGGAAATGATCCAAAAGAGTATGCAAATCCCAATTTATTTCTTTAAAAATTTCCGGATCCGGAGAAAAACTGACAATAGTGCCGTGGTCAAAACCCTTTTCAGGTTTACCGATTTTCTTAACCGGTTTTTTTGCTTTGCCCCGTTCATATTCCTGCTCGTACAGCCCGCCGTCCCGCGAAACCTGAACTTTCATCCAAATCGATAAAGCGTTAACCACTGAAACGCCAACTCCGTGCAAACCGCCGGAAATTGTATAAGACTTGCCGCCGAATTTTGCTCCGGCGTGCAGAGTGGTCATAACTGTTTCCAAGGCTGATTTTTTGGTCTGGGTATGGGTATCAACCGGAATGCCCCGGCCGTCGTCTTTCACCAAAACCGAATTATCCGACAAGAGCCGGATTTCAATATTCTTAGCATAGCCGGCCATGGCTTCATCCAAAGAGTTGTCTACGGTTTCATAAATTAAGTGATGCAAACCAGCCGGTCCGGTTGAACCGATATACATTCCCGGCCTCTTTCTAACCGGCTCCAAACCCTCCAAAACATAGATATCTTTAGCGGTATAGGATTCTTGATTGTTATTGTTATTTACTGCTTGGGGCTCCTTTTTTGGCATAAAAAAATCGGGTCTCTATACCCAAATTCTATCAAAATTTTAATAAAGAATCAAATAATAAATCACCTCAATTCAGCCTTAAATTGCTTAGCTGTTTGTTTATAGATTTCATCTTGAATAGCATCGATTTCACTTGAAACTAAAGTTCTTTCGTTAGACCGATAAATTATCCGGTAAGTGTAGCTCATTTTATCAGAGCCGAATTTAGCGGCGTCTTCATATTTATCTATCAACCGGACTTCCTCAACTAAATCGCCGCCCAAGTCCCGGATCAAATCAAAATAATTATTCGGGATAAAATCCTTGCTGACGACAAACGAGATATCGCGGGTGATGGCCGGATATTTGGAAACCGGAATAAACTTAGTTCCAAGCTTAAGCTGTCTTTTGACTCTTGAGTCGTCTGACCAAAATAGTCTAATGTCCGGAAGATCCATACTAATCATAGCCAAACGCTCAAGGCCGGGGCCACAAGCCCAACCATTATATATCGAGGAGTCCACTCCAAGCTTATCGAGCACGCTCCCCTTAACCACCCCTGAACCCAGAATCTCAAGCCAATTCCCATCGCCTTTATCCATTTCCATATCAAGACTCGGATCTGTATATGGATATTTATCCTCGTTGAAGCAAAGTTTTTTATCACCGAACAAAGTTTTGGCGATTTCAGTTAAAACATCTTTCAAATCCTCAAGAGTAATAACCTTTTGCTTTTTAGGACATAGATACCAGATATCCATATTATGGAAAACTGGCATATGCTTCCGGTCTATTTCGTCTTTTCGATAAACCTTGCCAAAACAAAAAGAACCAACTGACTCGCGGCGTGCGATTCGCTCTTTAATCTCTGACTGCATCAGATAGTAGTACCACATCACCGTTGTATGTGTCCGGAGTATGTTTTTTTCGTTGGCATAATAAGTATGTGACTTTGAACGCACGGGGTGGTCAGAAGGGAAATCAAATAAGTCAAAAGTGATATCGGTCGGCACAATTTCAGGGACTTTAATAGTGTCAAAATCATTGAAGTCCGGGATACTAATAATTTTTTGGACTATTTCGGCAATCGGACTACCGGCCTGCCGCGATAAATCAGGCATACTTAAAAAACGGTTTAATCGTTTGCTTTCCGGATCGTCTTTAGCCTCTAACTGTTTTTTTAATTCCGCTTCTTCCGAAGAATTAATTTCGATTTGCATATAAAGAGCGCGGGCGACCGGATTTGAACCGGCGATCTCCTCCGTGACAGGGAGGCGTGTTAACCGGGCTACACCACACCCGCAAAAAATAAGTATTTATACATTATCAAAAAAACCATCTTATTTCAATGAAAAAGAGTGTGCGAGCTTGAAAAAACCCACACACTCCATTTCTAATCCCGCCAGATCGAACTCCGCATCTGTCTTACTATTCGTCCGACAACCATAAACCATTCCTTCCATCCGGGAAAGGTCGCTTCAAAAGGGGAAAGTTCGAACTTCTTGGAATGTTCCTGTTTTACAAATGAAGCAACGCTCGAGGCCTTGTAAACCGGAGTCGGCCTAGATAAATTAACACTAATCTCCAGCTTCTGCCGCCTGCTTGCACCGCCTGAAACAGCGCGGGCTTTCGCCACCTGTTCAGGAAGTTCATGAGGTAACATAACTGGCCGCCATACCGGCACACTTCCGCGCCGCTCTTTTTTTCTCCTTTCAGCTTTGCGCCTTTCATCATTAGGATTATACAAATGACTCCTCCTTTCTCCTCTGAAATCAAAAAGAACTTTAAAGTTCAAGCTTATTATATAACACAGATTGAGAACCTAAAAAAGTCAGTGAGATTTTATCGAATGTCAGGGGCGAGAGTCGAACTCGCAACCTCCGCTTTATGAGGGCGGCGCTCTAACCACTTGAGCTACCCTGACAATTTAATTGGTAAAAACATTTTATCTAAATTCTACTTGATTTTCAAGTTCATTCATTATAATATTTCTTAATCGCGGGGTGGAGCAGTAGTAGCTCGCCTGGCTCATAACCAGGAGGTCGCGGGTGCAACTCCCGCCCCCGCAACAAAGCAGGAGAAACAGGCAAAGAATCGCCTGTTTTTCTTTTGACAGCTGAACCACCTAGCGGTGCCAAACTTTTACTTTTTATAAATATCTTTTCTATCGGCTGCTTGGATAAGTTGGATGATGTCTGGCTCAAGAAATCTAAAAATCACCCGCCAGTCACGGGTAATCCTGAAAGAGAGCAAACCGGAAAGTTTGCCGCTTAAGTGTTTTGTATGTAAAAAGGGATGAAACGGATTTTCTTTCAAAATCTGAATCAGCTTATTCAGTTTTACTTTAAATTTAGACGGGAGCTTCTCGGCTGAATCAATAAAATCGTCGCTAAAAGCAACAATCATTTACTTAAGTACTCCGAGTTGAGATAAAAATGTTTTTGAATCTTTGTATATGTGTTTCGGTTTTGATTTTGTTGATTTTAAGATTCTTCTAATAAACTCTGACTTATACTCTCCCTCTTTATCTTTCCCGACAGTACTTATCACAAGAGAACGAAGTAGCTCCACTTCTTGCTTTAGAAGATTAAGCACATCTGAATTTGTGCGGTGGCTTTGCCTATACATAATTTATGATTTTATCAGCTAACTATTTATTTTGCAAGATACCTATTAAAAAAGAATTTAAAAAAGCACCGAAACAGACGGAAACAGCTGTTTTTAGTTTTTTGAAAACAAAAAGAGGGTGTCCAACCTATGGTTAGCTTATCGAACCACCGCGTTGGTCAGATATCTATAAAAGATTGACGACGCCGCAGAAATACGGTATTATTCTAAATAGGAGGTATGGATGCCCAATAACGAAGAAGGACTTTTTAGTCTAGAGCCCAATAGTGAGTGGGGTTATGACCACGGTATTGGCCAAATTCTGGTTCCGCCCCGACGCCTCAAAGAGATTTTCGGAGACCCAGTGCCAAATCCAGGTGAGCCAGAAAAGTGCACTGGAGAGTATATCTTTGTTGCCGTCCAAAGCGGCAGAAGATATTCTGTTCACGACTAGCGTGATACTAATCTCACTGGAGGCGACGATGCGCCGAGTCCTAAAGAGTTCTGGAATATCCCCGAACCGTATGGATTGAGTCTCGGAGTAGATGAGTTGTTTGACAAAACTGAAATCGAACAATTCAAAACTTGGTTCATAAACAAGTTACGGTAATGATCATTCACTCGCCCGTAGGAGCTCGCTCCGGCGGGCTCTTTACTTTTTACACAGAACCAAACCCCTGAATTTCCCTTATATTTTCCATAATCTGGTGCCAACCGCGGCACACCTCTGCAACAACAAATCCAAAAACGCGCCCAAAGGCGCGTTTTGTAAAACAATCATAATTTTTACTGCTGGAGAATATTAGCCTGCAAAAGAATCCTTCCGACATTGACTGCGTTGTCGCAGCTTAAATTTAACTCACTTGGCAAAGATGAACTGCTAAGAATTAAAATGCGATAACCATATGCCGGCAGATTGTAAGATTGAGCCCCTACATTTATCGTTTTAGCTTGAGCAGATCGGTTATCAATCATTATGCTAGTTCCGTTTTTAAAAGTAATATCAGCCGGGTTGGGTTGGCATCGTTCATCAAACTGGATTCTTTTCCCTTCGTATTGAGTGACTGCCGCCGAATAGGTCTGAACTTGAGTCTGGGTAAAAGAAGTTCCGCCTCCAGAAGTGGAACCGCCTGATTGCGGCGTTGGACTCGCCGTCGGCGTAACCGTTTGCATCACCCTCTCTTCTTGCCCTTTAAATTCCCACAAATTCCATACGACCAAAACTACAACAATAATGACCGCTAACGAAATCCACCTATTAGAAGACATCAAGACTGATTTGCTTAAATCGGGAAGCCGCTGAAAACAGCTCTCACGAAAATAAACAAAATTTAATTACTTTCTATCTTAATTGATTCGCTCCATTAGTAAAAGTGAATAACTTTTAATTATCCACCATTGATATTTGTAAGATTAGTAAATAAAATGAATAGTAAACCTTAATAAAGTTTGAAATAAATATGCCGAAACAATTTTTAAACGTCAAACAAGTAGCTAAAATTCTTGGAGTGACGTCCTTGACCATCCGCAATTGGGACAAAAAGGGCAAGCTTCAAGCCTATCGCAATCCAATCAACAATTATCGGGTTTATAAAATTGATGATGTGGAAAAACTTCTTGAAGGAATAGAGAACAGCAAAGGAATAGCCGGAGAAATAAAAACAGCTCCTGAGCCTAAATTTAAAAAAATCCCAGTCGAAGAGCTTTAAAAAATCAAAGCTACATCAATTCTTCCAAAGATTCTTTATAATAAGAAACAGCTCTTGTTGCCTCCGGGTGGCTTAATTTAAAACCGGTTTTATGGGCGATCCTATTTCTGATTTTATGGGCTTCCCAAAGCAGATCAATACTCTTTAGTTCATCTTTCTCCACACTGGTTAGCCTTTCAGCCATTGACTCACCCTTATATCCTTTTTGAATCAATAAATTATCGGCTAATTTATCGGCCTCAATAATCGCCAGTTTCCAGTCGCTTTCATTGTCTGAATTAAGGTGGCCTAAAACTCCCTGCCAACCATCTTTAAACTGATCAAAATCAATCCCCTCTCTTTTTTCTTTGACTGCTTTTTTTGATTTTAGGCCCTTTGCCTTCCCCAAAAAGAAAAAAGTTGAGATCAAAAAAATTAAAATCAAGATGCTTGAAAAAAATATAATAAAGCTAATTATGCTCATAATTATGCGCAGTCCTCAAAATAACGGCCTCGTCAAAATGTTTTCCAATCAGCTGTAGGCCGACCGGTAAATTATTTACAAAACCGCAAGGCACTGACAATGCCGGCACGCCGGCTAAATTAATGGCTACGGTATAAACATCTGATAAGTACATTGTCAGGGGATCTTTAACTTTTTCGCCTAGTTTAAAAGCAACTGTCGGTGCAGTCGGCCCGGCAATCACATCAACTTTTTTAAAAGCCTCATCAAAATCTTTTTTAATCAAGGCTCTCACCTGCTGAGCTTTTTTATAATAAGCATTATAATAGCCGGCTGATAAAGCATAGGTGCCAAGCATAATTCTTCGCCTCGCCTCTTCCCCAAAACCGCCTTCCCTGCTTTTAAGATAAGTATCAATCAAATTTTTAGCTTTTGCCGAAAAACCGTATTTTATTCCGTCATAGCGGGCCAAATTAGATGAAACCTCGCAAGGCATAATAATATAGTAGCTAGCCAAAGCATATTCGGAATGAGGCAAAGAAATATCAATGATCTCGGCGCCCAAATTCTGCAGTTTTGAAATTGCCTTCTGAATAACATTATTAACCTTGCCATCCAAACCTTCGCTAAAGTATTCTTTAGGAATACCGATTTTCAAGCCCTTGATGGATTTATCAATTCCAGAAGTGTAATCAGGGGCTTCTTTCGGGACCGCAGTTGAATCAAATTTGTCAGAGCCAGCGATAATATTTAAAACTAAGGCGGCATCATAAGAGTTTTTAGTTATTGGCCCGATCTGGTCCAAAGACGAAGCCATGGCCATTAAACCATGGCGAGACACTCGGCCATAAGTTGGTTTAAGTCCCACTACCCCACAAAAACTCGCTGGCAAACGGATTGAACCGCCAGTATCAGAACCTAAAGCAAAAATAGATAACCCTGCAACCACGGCTGCGGCTGATCCGCCGGATGAACCGCCCGGAACGCGAGTCAAATCATGCGGATTTTTTGTCGGCCCAAAAGCAGAATTTTCGGTTGAAGAACCCATGGCAAATTCATCCAAATTGGTCTTACCTAAAAACACTGCGCCCGCTCCACGAAGTTTTTTTATCACTGTGGCGTCGTAAGTGGAAATATAATTTTCTAAAATTTTAGAAGCAGCGGTGCAACCCGTGCCATTAATAAGTATATTGTCTTTTATGGCGCAAGGCACTCCGGCTAAAACTCCTTTATTAACTTCTGGTTCTTCATTTTTAAAAACACTCAAATAGGCGTTTAAATCGGGGTTCTTTTTTTTGATTGATTTTAAAAATTCCTGCCGAAGTTCTTCTTGTGAAAATTCTTTCTTATCCAAGCCTCTTTTAACTTCTCTAATTGTCAGGTTCTTTATATTCATTTATTCTCAAGCACCGGTTTTGTTTTTATGAAATTATCTTCTCTTTCTGCCGCTTGGCTGATTATTTGTTTAACTTTTTCAATATCAAGTTGATGAAAATTTTCATCTTTTCTTAAAACATTTTTCAGACCGGTCACTAAAGCTAATGGCTCCACGTTTTTCGTATCAACTTCGTTTAGCATTTCCATATAGTCCAAAATCCCGCCAAGGTCCTTTAAGTATTTTTTTTTCTCTTTTCCGCTTAAGCCCAATCGGGCCAGCTTTGCGATGTGCTTCACGTCTTTTTTGCTTAATGCCATAACATTGCTATTCTATCATAGATAAAAACTCTTTTTCAGTGATTATTTTAACACCAAGTTTTTTAGCCTTTTCATATTTAGAGCCGGGTTCGTAACCGGCAATCACATAATCCACGTTTTTAGAAATATCTGAAGAAACATCGGCGCCAAGAGATCTTGCTTTATTCTGGGCATCTTCGCGAGTCATCGTTTCCATACTGCCGGTAAAAACAAAGGTCTTGCCCTGAAACTTTGTCATTGCCTTGGTAATTTTAAATTCCTTTGGCTTCACTCCGGCCTTTTTAAATTTATTCAAAAGATTCTGATTATATTTGTTTCGAAACCAATCATAAACGCTTTTAGCCACAACGAGACCGATATTTGGAATTTTAGATAAAGTTTCTAAAGAAGCATCGGCTAATTTTTGGATGCTTCCGAATTTTTTAGCCAAATCAAAAGCGGTTTCCTCGCCAACATGGCGAATCCCCAAAGCGAAAATAAATTTATCTAAAGACTGATTTTTCTTTTCTTGAATTGCCTTAATCGTGTTTACAGCTGATTTTTCGGCAAAACGAGGCAAGTTCATTAAATCTTCTTTTTTTAAAGAATAAAGATCAGGGGCATTTTTTATCAATCCGGCATCCATAAAACTATCAATAATTTTTGGTCCGACACCTTCTATATCCATAGTATTTCGACCAGTAAAATGGTAAATCGCTTCTCTTTTGATGGCTGGACAATTTTTATTTGTGCATCGAAAAGCTGCTTCGCCCTCTTTTCTCTTAACTAGATTGCCGCATACCGGGCATTTTTTAGGCATATGGAATTCTTTTTCTTTGCCGGTTCTTAATTCCTTCAAAACTTTGATTACGTTCGGGATTACATCGCCGGCTCGGCCAACCACTACTGTATCGCCAATCTTAATTCCCAGCCTTCCTATCTCGTCTTCGTTATGAAGCGTGGCTCGGCTCACGATTACTCCGCCGACACCAACTGGTTCGAGAATCGCAATCGGCGTCAAGACACCAGTCCGGCCAACTGAGATAGTAATATCTTTTATTTTAGTCGTCGCCTCTTTAGGAGAAAATTTATAAGCCACTGCCCCTCGCGGAGATTTCCCAACCACGCCTAACTTTCCAAAAACATTTTCATCGTTAACAGTTATTACTATACCGTCTATTTCATAATCCAGCTTGTCCCTGTTCTTCCCCCAGTAATCGCGAAATTCCTGAACTTCATCCAAATTTTTAACGAATTTATTATGGGAATTAACCTGAAAGCCAAATTTTTCAAGAATCAAATGCTCTTCTTCATGAGTTTTCTGCCCCAAATCAGTGACTAAAGAATAGGCAAAAGAATTCAGTTTCCGCGAAGCAGTTGTTTTAGAATTAAGCTGCCGAAGCGAACCAGCGGCAAAATTTCTCGGATTAGCATAAATTTTTTGGTCTTTCTTTTTTAGTTCCCTGTTAAGCTTTTCAAACTCTTTTTTGTTTATGAAAACCTCTCCCCTGACAGCTAATTCTTCGGGCGCTTTGCCGGATAATTTCAAAGGAATCGCCTCAATAGTTTTTAAGTTTAGAGTTATGTCCTCGCCGATAAGCCCATCGCCCCTTGTTGAACCGCTTTCTAAAATCCCATTTTTATAAATCAGCTCTATGGCTAAACCGTCTATTTTTAGTTCGGCATAAAATCCTTCTTTAATTACTCCTTTCACAAGGCGCCCTAATCTTTCCGTCCAATCTTTCAAATCTTCATATGAAAAAACGTCGTTCAAAGAAAGCATTGGCCTTGGATGCTTAATCTTTTTGAAACTTTCAAGCGGCTTGCCGCCAACTCTTTGTGTCGGCGAATCGGGAGTTATTAAGTCCGGAAATTCCTGTTCTAAATCAAAAAGCTCTTTTTTCAAAGAATCTTCGACTTCTTCAGAAATTAAAGGCTTATCTAAAGTAAGCCGACCATGCCGATATTCAGTGATTAAACCTCTGAGCTTTTCTATTCTTTCTTGAGCTTCTTTTCTGATCATATGGATATGAATTCATATAATTACAAAGAGATTTCTTCTGACCGGCTTATTCCTCTAAACTTTCCTATCACTTTTATCGGCAAAGTGCCAGAAGGGGTGATAAGAGTAAAAGTTGCTCCATTTGTTAAGACAGGCTGATTGGCATCCGGATTTTTGAGTTGATTATAGATCTGCCATTCAATCCCGGATTCAGCCGCATAAAGAGCAGTGATTGAATCAGAATAATTTGAAGTTATTTTTAATTTAGAAGCAAAAATTGAAGTTAAAGTAAAAACAATACTTAAAACTACCCCGATAGTTAAGATTGTATAGACTAGAACCGAGCCTTGTTCAATATTTAATTTATTAAAATTAATTAATTTCATACTAATCGCTTAATACTCGCTGCGAAATAGTAGTTTGTAAATCTATCGCGGCCGCCTGACCCGCTAATCCTCCTGATCTTAAGCTTAAAATTATATTCACTTTTGGCTGCCAGTGATCGCTGACGGTATTTCCAGTTATGCAAAAAATTAACCTGGTTACTTCTATATCAGGATTAGAAATTGTAGTATTGACGCCATTTACCCTTCTTTGAAGCTGGCTGCCGCTTAAAGAATATTGGATCGCTCCGTTAACCGGATGCTGAAAACTAATATTATTAACCGGTGCAGATGGACAATTGGTATTGGCGGTATTTATTGGATTTGCCACTCTTAACTCTCTGGCCATCAATTCTAAAATGAATCTGCCGTTCTCTTCAACTTTTTTAATATTCAAAGCCCGGCGCTGCAAAGTTAAAGCCGAAACAAAAGAACCGCCGGCGATCATTGCCAAAATTGAAAAAATAAACATCGCTACAATCAATTCAATTAATGTAAATCCTTTTTTATTAATCACTGCCAGTTAAATAATCTTTCTTCTGCCTGAATTAATTTAGGAATCCCGCCTTTTTCCTGCCAAGTTATTTCAACTTTCACCACTTTTTCTACTGTTGATGGATTTTGGGCTGAATTTTCGATTATTATTTTTCTTTTAAAAATAGTGTCGGCGCCGGCGACATAATTATAATAACCATTTAAATTCTTTTTTAAAAAAATGTCAGAAAACGGTGCCGGCAACGCAGAATCCCAGCTAATATTATATGTTCCGTTCGGTAACGAAACGCCGAAACTATTGCCCAAATGCCAGTCTTTGTCTCTTATATTTCTGACAACTTCCATGCCTTCCTGAGCAAGATTTGCAGCAATAAGATTATTTTTAATCCTTGCGGCGCTCTTTAAGCTTAAGGTTATGGCAAACATCGACCCAACAGCGACTAAAGAAAGCAATGAAACAGAAACGATTACCTCAATTAAAGTAAATCCTTTCCTCATTGGATTGAAATTCTTCCAGCCGTATTAATAGTTACATTTCGGCATATATTCAAATCTTTTTCCAAACAAAGCTGAATTATCACTGAAATGCCGACTGACTTATTGTTATTAATATAAGTCGCCGGATCAGGCGGTTCAAAAAAAATGTCGGAGAAACTGTTCCTAAAAACCACTCCTGCCTCTATTAATTTCAAATCTTCAAAAGTTGAATCAGTACCAGACTGATAATTATGATTTGATGACTGACAATTAGCCGCTCCGCCAAGATGGCCGGCATAAATTCTATAAGTTCTGTTATCCCTGTAATTAATGCCATAGCCGCAGGGAGTAGCTCCGCCAAAATCTGGGCTGGCTGTTGCAAGATTCTGGGCCTTTCTGATGCCTGACTCAAAAACACTTACAGCCCTGGTAAGAGAAGCTCTGTCCTGGCTGGTTTTATAATTAAATAAAATAGCTATGCTTAAAAAGGCTACTATAAACATAATGATCAAAACTTCTATAAGAGTGAAGCCTTTCATTCATTCAAATCTGGCTAGAATATCGTCGCCCGATTTTATTTTAATCTTATGGATTTCGCTTGTTTTAATTTTTTCTCCATTTAAATAAAAATTCAGTGTTTTTTCATTCAAGCCGTCTTCTACGTAACCATTTACTTTTAAAATATCAGTCTGATCATCAATAAGGGCATACTTAAATTCTAAATCGCCGGCGCGGCTTGAAGCCAAAACTGCATCCAAAATAGACATCTCTCCGATAAGCTCTCCTTCAAAAGCTCGTTTTTTATTGCCGAAATCAATTTCAAGATAAGCCATATCTGCCTTGCTTGGCGCTACAAAAAGATCTCTGAAGAATCCGGTATAAAAACCGACAACGATAATTAAAACTACTGCCCAAAAATCCCGATTTTTTAACAAATTTTTGACTTTTAATGATTTTTTGACCATATTCTTAAAATTAATTCGCCGTCAATCAGATCCAAAAAACTGAAACCGTACAATAAAAACAAAATGCTTGCCCCGGCCATTATAGTTCCAAAGGGTATTTTTGTTTTAAGGCCGGCTTTTTTAAAGCCTAATAATATTATAGCAATAATAAAACCAATTAGAAATGTTAAGTAAAAGATATCCACAGAGTTTCTGAGGCCGAAGGCAAAACCAATCCACGAAGCCAGTTTCACATCGCCAAATCCAAGCCACTTGCCTTTTGATATCAAAAATAAAAAAAGATATATTCCGGCAAAAAACGATAAACCGAAAATGGAATTACTGAAAGCACAGCTAATGATACTGCAGTCGGGAAATAGTAAATAAAAAAAGGAAATTATAAAACCAGTTAAAATCAAACTATCTAAGATTATAAAGTGTTTTAAATCTATAAAAGCAATAATAACCAGCAAACTTATTAAAAATAAAACATAGATTAAAAAAAACGGACTGTCTCCAAAAACAAAAAAAGAAATTAAAAACAAAAAACCGGTTGATAGCTCAACCAGCGGATACTGCCAAGAGATTTTAGTTTTGCACTCCCGGCACCGACTCCTTAAAATCAAAAAGCTTAGAATCGGAATATTATCATGCCAGACAATCTCCTTCTGACATTTCTGACATTTTGAAAAACCCAAAATACTTTTATTTGCCGGCAACCTGAAAATCAAGACATTCAAAAAACTGCCAATTATTAAACCAAAAAGAAAAACTAAAATCCATAGCATAAAAACTGAAAGGGGTGCTTTTAGCACCCCTTTCCAAAGCTAAAAAATCCTATTTTGTTCCGACATCGAACACGCAGTTTTCGTTAGAAAGATCGTTATCGGCGCAAGTGCCTGTAGCTGGATCAGCACCATTGGTCAAAACACCCATCCTGCCGGTGCTTCTGGCTGTCCAACCAGTAGTCGTAATATCATCGTCAGTTCTTATGCCCGGATTGCCAATCTCCAACTCTCCCCAAACCTGATACCTTAATGCTTTTCCGCCCGTTAACGGAGCAGTTGAATAACCATATTGGGCTTGATCCAAGGGATCAGTAGTGGCCGTCATTCTTCCGGCACCAAGATATGGAGCCAGAGGATCTCCAGTGTAAAGGCTGACTTGCGGATAAGTCCCGCCATTGTCATCAAAATATTGTTCTATAGCCGTTCTTACCTGGGTAACATCAGAAATTCTCTTGGCATCTCTGGCTTTAGCTCTTGCTCCGCCAAGCTGCAAAAGAAGCAAAGTAGCCAGAACGCCGATAATGGCGATAACAACCAGAAGTTCAATCAAAGTAAAACCCTTATTTCTATCATTTCTTCGACCCATTTTTTAACTAATAATCTCTAGCCTGCAACAAATAATGAAATTATTGGTCGTAAACAATCGGATTATCAGTTGTTAAGTTATCCACAGAGTGGATCCTATCATCCTATTATACTAAACAACGGCAATAAGACGCCAGATACAATTATAAACACCACTAATCCAAAAAATAATATGACGATCGGTTCTATTAAGGACGGCATGTTTCTGATGATTGCGTCTGCTTCATTTGAATAAAATTTTGATATATGTTCCAAGATAAAATCCATTTTTCCGGTCTTTTCTCCAATAATCAGCATCTGGGTGATGATTGGCGGAATAACATCTCTGTGCCGGGAAAAAATTTCTGAAATTCTAAACCCCCGGCTAACTTCATCTTTGGCTTCCATAAGAATATCCTGATAGATTTTGTTTCCAACGACATCTGAAGTTATCTTTAATGCGTCAAGAATTGGAACGCCTGCTTTAACCAAAGTTGAGAGCGTTTCAGAAAGCCTGGCCAAATAAACGCCTTGAGTGGCTTTTTTAAAAAACGGAATTTGTAATTTTAATTTATCATAGGTTTCCCTGCCGCGCTTAGTCTTTATATATTGGCTTGCCCATGCTCCAAGCCCGACAGCCATGCCCAGCCAAACATACCAAAATTGAGTAAGCAGCTTATTGGCGGCAACCAATAATGTTGTTGCGAAAGGAAGCTCCTTAATCCCGGTTTCTTCAAGAATTATAAGAATCTGCGGGATGATCGGGGGCAGATTCAAAGGAGGAAAAGGAAAACCAAAGAACAAAACTATAAAAACTCCTACTACTGCGACCAATAAAACCATCGGATAAATCAAGGCGCCCATAACCCTTGATCTTATCTCTGCTTGTTTTTCCAAATAATCGGCCAAATGATTAAAAACCTGGTGCAGTTTTCCAGACGTTTCTCCTGATTTAACCAGACTTATAAAAAAATTACTAAAGACGTCAGAGTACTTGCTAAGAGCTCCCGATAAGGAGCTGCCAGCATCAACCATCGTTGAAATTTCTTTTAAAACTTTTTTAAAAGGAGGATTAGTCGCCTGCTCGGCTAAAGTATTTAAAGCACTAACCAAGGGGACATCAGCATCAATTAAAGTCGCAAGTTGTCTGGCAAAGAAGACTACATCTTTTCTAGTTATTCTAGCAAAAAAATCACTGATATTTCCTGAAAGAACGCCCCTATCTTTTGCTTCCAAAGATAAAATAGTTAAACCATTCTGATGTAAAATAGAAACAGCCTCGGATTCATTATGAGCTTCGATGACGCCTCTGGTTAAATTGCCATGCTGACTTCTTGCCTGATAAATAAATTTAGCCATTGATTTTAGATTACTTCAATAAATCTTTTAATCCATTCGGATCCAAAGAATAAAAGTATGCCTGTTCCTCGGAAATTTCGTTTTTCATCACTAATTCGGCCAAAGAACGATTAAAAGATACCATCCCCTCATCAAAACTCGTCTCAATAACCAAATTTATCTGATTCAACCGGTTTTCCCTTATCAGATTTCTGATCGCCGAATTAGCAATCAAAACTTCTACCGCCGGGCTAATTTCTCCTTTCAAGTTTGGGATAAGTCTTCTTGAAACAATTCCTGAAAGAGTATTGGCCAGCTGAATTCTGATTTGCGGCTGTTGATCAGCCGGAAAGCTGTCAATAATTCTTTCTACTGTTTGAGCGGCATTATTGGTATGCAAAGAGGTAAAAACCAAATGTCCCGTTTCAGCTGCGGTAACCGCCGCTGACATAGTTTCAAGATCTCTCATCTCACCTACTAAAATAACATCAACATTCTGTCTGAAAGTGGAACGGAGCGCTTTATGAAAGGAAAGAGTGTCATTTAAAACCTCGCGTTGGTCAATAATGCTTTTATCCGGCTTATAAAGATATTCTATAGGATCCTCAATGGTGACAATTTTCCTAGCTTTTTCGTGATTTATTAAATCAATTAAGGAAGCCATAGCCGTGGTTTTACCTTGGCCATTCGGACCCACCACTAAAACAAAACCCTGTTTCAATTCGCTAAAAATCTTAACGACTGGGGGCAAATTCAAATCTTCTATTGTAGGGATCTTTGAAGGCAAAAAACGAAAAGTTGCCGCAGGCAGCCCCTTGGTAATATAAACATTGGTCCTGAATCTCGCTTCACCCAAAGAATACGAAAAATCAACTTCTTTCTCGGCCAAGAACCGAGCTTTATGATTTCCTAATGCGGCTTCGGTTAATCCGACAATCGTTCCTTCGTCTAAAACTTTATAATCATTCAGAGGCGTAAGCTGGCCGTGTAATCTAATTGTCGGGAGATAACCCGGAGACAAATGCAAATCAGAAGCTTTATGTTCAGCCGTATAGCTCAATAACTCATTTAATAATTTTTGATAATCCATAAAAATCAGGCATTTCCAACTTCCGCCACTTCCAGCAGTTCTTCTAACGACACCATTCCTTCCAGCACTTTTAATATTCCATCCTGAAACATGGAAAGCATGCCTTGCCTCTTGGCTTCCTCGCTCAAAGCCGATTCTGATATGCCGGATAAAATCACCTTCTCAACTCCGTCATTTATTTCAAACACTTCAAAAATGGCGACTCGGCCTTTATAGGCCTTGCCTTTGCACTCGTCGCATCCGGCATCACTGGCTTTATACACATCAAAAGATTTAGGCAATTTTCTTCCCACTTCTTCCGGCATAGTATCAATTGCTTCTTTGATTATTTTAGTTTCAGCCATATCAGGCTTTGTCTTTATTTTACAGGAAGGGCAAAGCCTTCGTAAGAGGCGTTGGGCCATCGCCAGATTCAAAGTCGGCGCAATCAAATATTTTTCCACGCCCAAATCAATCAGACGGGGAATGACTCCAATGGAATCATTGGTATGGAGAGTCGAAAAAACAAGATGGCCGGTCAAAGAAGCATGAGTAGCTAAATTAGCCGTGTCGGCGTCTCTAATTTCGCCGACCATAATGATATCAGGGTCCTGCCGCAAGATTGAACGAAGACCGGAAGCAAAAGTATAGCCGATCTCTTCCTGAATCTGGGACTGATTTATTCCCGGCAAAAGTATTTCTATGGGGTCTTCAAGAGTAATAATATTAACATCCTCACTGTTTATTTTTCTTAAAATCGCGTAAAGAGTAGTGGTTTTGCCAGACCCCGTCGGCCCGGTAATCAAAATACTTCCAAACGGCTTTTCAATATATTTTTCAATCAGCCCTAAATTTCTTCCGGCAAGCCCAAGGACGGGGAGATCAACCAAGCCGACGGTCGGATCCAAAATTCTCAAAACTATCTTTTCACCGTATCTGGTTGGCAGAGTAGAAACGCGAAAATCAATTTTTTTGTCTCCGACTACTGTTCCAAATCTTCCATCCTGCGGAACCCGGGTCTCATCTATTTTCAAATCAGAAAGGATTTTGATTCTAGTGACAATGGCTGAATGAATAGTTTTGGGCAAAATCAATGAAACGTGCATCTCGCCGTCAGTCCTGAATCTAACCCTGATTTCTTTCTCCTGAGGCTCGATATGAATATCCGAGGCTCTTGTTTCAACGGCATGTTTGATAGTTACGGCCACTGCCTTAATGATCGGCGCCTGTTCCGAAATCTGAGGCAATTGGCTTATTGGCGCCTTTTTTATGTCTTCTTTCCCCAATTCCTGACTAAGTTCATCAAGAGCCTCCTTAACTTCACCTATTAAAGTCCGGTATTTTTTTAAAACTCTGGAATAATCCTCAAAATCTATAATATACTTTTCAATTGAAAGACCCTGGTCTTGAGCAATGAATTTTAAAGCTTCAAGAGCATCGTTGTCTTCCGGATTCAAAACTCCGATTCTTAATATATTCTCCTCCCTGTCAAAAGGAACAAACTTATAAAATTCGGCTGTGCTTTCAGGAATGGTCTTTAAAGCATCCGACTTAATCTTATCGTCAGTAATGGCGACGGAAGGCAGACGGTAAAGCTCTGACTTTAAAGAAACCAAATCAGAATCTGAAATTAATCCAGATTCGACAACAGTCTGGGTAAAATCCCGATCCGCTTCCTTTGCTTTTTGTACCAGTTCGTCAGCGGTTCCTTTATCAAAAAACTTCCTTTTAAGAAGCTCTTCAATTAATGTTTGAGGTATTTTTATCATTTTTAGGGACCAAACAAGTTGGTTTTTCCGCTAGGCGATGGCCTTACTGGAATTTCTCCAAAAATCCTCAAATTTTTAAAATCGATATTCTCAAAAACCGAAAAATCTAAGCTTAAACTTTTGAATACTTGGAAACTTGAATACTCTTTTTGAAGATCAGAAGAAATTTCATACTCATTGATTTGCCCCGGCTTCAAAATCTGAAAATAAAACAAAAGGCCGGCTACGGCAGAGAGAAAAATCAAAATAGAAGGCAGGATCGATTTTGTTTCTTTTTTTATAATTGGCTCTTTTATGATCTGTTCCGGCATTATTTGTTGAAAATAGAGCGCATATAATTTATGCGCTCTGTCCATTATCAAATTTCGGCTGTAGGCGTAAGGTAGCTTGCTTCAAATCTTATATTATAATTTATCGTACTTGACCCCCCAATGGCTTCAGAAGCTATGTCTATATTATTTACTTCAATTAACCTCACGTTTTTTTCCAATAAATCAAAAAAGGTCATTAAAGAATCAAAATTTCCTGAAAGTTTCAAATTAACATTAATTTTATTCACTCCTTCACCAATGGATTCAGAAAGGCTTATTTCTGACAATAAAAGCCCGGAAGCAGAAGTAATTGACTCAATGGAAATCAAAATCTCTGAAACTTCTTTCTGCTTCGGCAACAATTGATCCAACTTTGAAATATTATTTTCATTAGTCTCTATCCCACTGCTTAATTCCTTCACCCGATTCGATATGCTTTGAAGTTCTGCCAACATAATTTCTCTTTGTTCTATGGCTCCCTTGAGCATTCTGGTTTTATCAAAAATAGGCAAAACTAAAAGAAAGAAAATTAAAACTGAAGAAGAAATGATTATTGAAAAAAGGAATTTATTATTCATCTAAAAAATTGGTCATTAAAAGTTAATTTAATACCGAATTCAGTTTGGCCGTTTGTCAGAACTTTTATTTGATTTATGGAAATATCCTGAATCGAATCGTCCGCTAAAAAATTGGCTCCTTGCTTCGCCACGGCTGTTAGATTCGGAGCAATTGCCCTGAACTCGAATTTTAATTCCCCTACAGAAGCAGTTATATAGATGAACCGGACGGAAGGCAAAGTTAACTGCTGGATCTTTTGAAACCCCCTAGACCAAAAGATGTGGCCGCCTAAAAGACTCTGAGCTTGAGAAAGCTTGGTATTAACTTCATTAATCCTGTCTTCTTCTCGCCTGTTCCTTCCGGAATTAAAATTAATCAGAGTCGCATCAAGATTCTGAACTTTGGCCTTAAGAGTTTGATTGTAAAAAAGGAGTCCTCCGTATAAAGCCAAAATTATGATCAAAACAGAAAGAACCGGCCACATATTTTCTTTAGGCCCGACTTGTATTTTTTGAGTTTTTTCAGGAAGAAGCTCTAATTCAGGCATTGTTAGTCGTTCTTGTAATTTTAAACTAAATCTTCCTCATCGCCAACCCGACTGCCACCGATAAAGAAGATTTTAAAGTCGTTAAAACCGGCTCCAAGACTTTATTATACGAAACGTTTTTAAAAGGATCGCCAAGCAAAGTCTCTTTTCCCATCTTCTCGGCAAAATAATTTCTCAGGCCCGGCATATTAGCCTGTCCGCCGGCAAGAATGATTTTATTTATTCTTACTTTTTTATTCTCCTCATAATTTGAAACTACTTTTTTTGCTTCAAGAATAATTAAATCAATCAACGGAGAAATAATGGCAAAGCCCGAAGAACCTGATTTCAGGCCTTCGGTTTTTTTAATTTTTTCGGCTTCTTCAAAACTTACGCCCAATGTTTCGGACAAGGCTTTGGCAACCTCAAATCCTCCCACCTCGTAATTTCTTGAAATTCTTTCAAACTGATCATCGAAAACTGTTATCGACGTGCTCCGCCCGCCCAAATTAACGATTGCCAACGGAGAAATGTTATCTCCCCTTAAGGCCCGGCTTAAAGCAATGTTTTCAAGCTCCAGAGCTTTCAGGTTTAAACCGGCTGATATAAAAATATTTTTATATCTTTCAGTCTGGTCTTTGGGAACAGCCGCCAAAAAAACCTCGACATTGGTATGATCTCCGGCTTGTTTTACGTTAATTATGGACCAATCTAAAACCACTTCCTGCAACGGAATAGGAATGTATTTCCTCGCCTCAAAAGGAATTGCCTTTCCTAAATCTTTTTCAGAAAGATAAGGCATCTCGATGATCGTGGTAAAAGTCAAAAAAGAAGAGATTGAAGCAGTAGTATCTTTGGTTAAAAACTTCCCTTTATTCAAAAGATCTTTTAGTCCGCTTATAAGAATCTGATCATCAAGTTTCGGGACTGATTTATCCTTAGGGATAAAATCAAGAACTCCATAATTTTTTAAATCAAAACGGCCGCCGCCTATTCTGGAAAGCTCGACAATTTTAATGCCTGATGTACCTAAATCAATCCCTAAAATTGATTTTGAGCTAAATAAAGCCATTGATTTCCTATTTAGTATACTCCAAAATAACCTCAATGATAATGAAAAAGTTATTAACAGGCATCGAAAATAACTTTATAGATTTCCTCTTCCCAATCAAATGCGTCGTCTGCAAAAAAGAGACCGGTTTAAAAAGAAAAAACAAGTTAATTTGCACGGACTGCCTTGCAAATCTTTCACCTTCTTTTAATTTTTACTGTCCTATTTGCGAAGCCAGAACCATTGACGCAAAACTTTGTTTTTCCTGTAATTTAATGATCGGGAATACGGAAAATAAATTTTATCTTGACCAGCTTCTTTATCCATTTTCATATAAAGATCAATCTATTCAAAAAATAATTAAATCATTTAAATACTATTTTATTAAAGATTTGGAGGCCCCAATCAGCCGATTAGCTATTAATTACTTAGAAAAAATAAAAAACCAGATTGATTTAAATGATCTGATTTTAATACCGGCACCGCTTCACAAAATAAAATTTAATCAAAGGGGATACAATCAATCAGAGCTAATCGCTGTAAGAATTGCAGAATATTTAAATGCCGAGTTTACTACTGACTGCCTTTCAAAAATAAAACCAACTAAAGACCAGGCCAATCTAAAAGAAGATAAGCGGCTCGAAAATTTAAAAAATTCTTTTCTTTGTATTAAACCTTGGCTGATTACCGGCAAAAGAGTTTTATTAGTTGATGATGTGTATACCACCGGCGCAACAATGTCAGAATGCGCCAGAGTTTTAAAAGAAGCCGGGGCCAAAGAAATAGTTGGTTTAGTTATTGCCCGCGGCTAATAAAAGTGATAATATCAAAGTAAATTTGGAGGGGACGCATAGCGGCTCGTGCAGAAGTTTGCTAAACTTCGACTTCGAAAGGAGTCCGGTGGGTTCGACTCCCACCCCCTCCGTTTTTGACAAATTAGAACATCTTTTGATGTTATAATTTGGCATAATAGTAGCGGGAGTCGAACGGAGCAAACGATTTTGCTCCGCGGGATTTTCCAAAAGAAAATCGACTCCCACCCCCTCCACCAGACAGGAAATTGCAAGCAAGAGGCAGTCGCCTCGCTTCGCTCGGCGACCAAATCGTAAGGAATTTTGGGCGAAAAAAGCAGTTGGCGATTCTGCAAAATGCAGTTCGAGCCGATATTTTTAAGAAATGTTGTCATTTC
>Ga0156198_112_pt1 | contig 16529 bp, 17 predicted proteins | sample RifCSPlowO2_12_FD_107851 | JGI IMG/M metagenome (GOLD analysis project Ga0156198, IMG submission 107851) | Parcubacteria group bacterium RIFCSPLOWO2_12_FULL_40_10
TCAACTTGTTGAGCTCAAAGAATTTGCCGCCAAAGAAAAACTTGAAATTGTCGCTTCCTTTCAGGAAGCAAAAACTGCCAAAGAACCTGGACGAATGAAATTCGCAGAAATGTTGTCATTTTTGGAACAAGGAAAAGCAGATGGGATTATCTCATGGCATCCGGATCGTCTCGCAAGAAATTCTGTGGACGGAGGAAAGATTATCCATTTCGTGGACAAGGGATATATCAAAGCATTGAAGTTTCCGACGTTCTGGTTTGAACCCACACCTCAAGGACTTTTTATGTTAAGTATTGCTTTTGGACAAAGTAAGTATTTCGTTGATTCTTTGCGCGAGAATGTAAAGCGGGGTCTCCGCCAAAAAGTCCGTAGAGGCGAGTGGCCACACCAAGCTCCATTGGGTTATCTCAACGACCGGAATACCAGAAAAATTGTTGTAGACAAAGTAAAAGCTTCTTTTGTAAAAAAGTCCCTTGAGATATATTCCACCGGAAAATATACCCTGCTTCAAATACGGAATTTCTTGCGAGAAAATGATATTCGCTCAAATACTGATAGGCCAATCAGTATCTCAATGGTGCAAAATATGCTCGCCAATCATCTCTACTACGGAGCCATGATTTACAAAGGCGAATATCATTTAGCAACTCACGAGCCGTTAATCTCAAAGAAACTTTTTGATAAATGCCAAGAAGTAATGGACAAGAGAGGAAAACAAAAAGAAATCAGAAAACATTACTTTGCTTTTCTTGGCTTGATGATGTGTGGCTCTTGCGGTTGCTCAATTACCGCCGAAAAACAGAAGGGCCATAATTACTATCGTTGCACGAAAAAGAAAGGACCGTGCCAAGAAAAACATTATCTCCGTGAGGAGAGTTTGGTTGAGCAGATCAATAGTTTTCTTCAAAAAGTTTCTTTATCGAGCCGCGACACGAAAAAAGTTTTAGCCGAGTTTCAAAAGGATGAGACGAAAGAAAAAGAAAAATCTGTGGGTATTGTTCAAAGTCTCAAAACAGAAATATCCGAGATAGAAACCAAGCTCGAAAAATTACTGGACGCTTATCTTGGTGAAATAATTTCCGCTACCGACTACAAGGCAAGAAAAGAAAAACTACTCACGCAAAAAATCGAGCTTGGGGAGAAAATCGGAGATTTTGAACAAAAAGGTTTATCGCGGCTCGAACCGGCTCGTGAGTTTGTTTTGTCGTTAAATCAAGCCCAAAAATTGCTTTCCACCAAAAACTATCCCGAAATGACAACATTTCTGAAAAACATCGGCTCGAACCATATTTTAGAAAACCGCCAGTTCCGTTTTGAGCCCAAAAATCCGTACGATTTGGTGGCCGAGCGGCGCGGAACGCACCGCGAGGATTTGACTTTTCCTGATTGGTGCGGACGAGAGGATTCGAACCTCCACAGGCTTTCGCCCACCAGCACCTCAAGCTGGCGCGTATATCCAGTTCCGCCACGTCCGCAAAATTAAATCACTTTTAACTTCCTTCGAGTTTCTTTTCTGCTCTTTCCTCTAAGGTAATATAATTTTGCCCTTCTTACCTTTGCTTTTTTAATAATTTCTATTTTTTCAATTGTTGGTGAGTATATTGGAAATATTTTTTCAACGCCGACGCCCGATATAATTTTTCTGATAGTAAAGGTTCCGCCTATTTCTTTTCCGTGTTTTTTGGCAATTACAATCCCTTCAAACGGCGCTACCCTTTCTTTTTCGCCCTCTTTTATTTTTTGGAAAATTTTAACTGTCCAGCCGGGCTGGATTTCAGTTGGCGCCTTCGTTGAATTTTTTTGATTGAATTGGGTTATCTTATCCATATATTTTTTCTAATGGGCAGTGGAGGAATCGGACCTCCGACCTCGTCGATGTCAACGACGCGTTCTAACCACTGAACTAACTGCCCGATGGGGATGGGAGGATTCGAACCTCCAGCCGCTCGCGTATAAGGCGAATGCTCTACCATTGAGCTACATCCCCAATCTATGCTCCTAATAATCCGTAAAATTCATCCTGCTCCAGAGTCTCCTTATTTATTAATTCTTTAGCAATTTTATGCAAAATTTGCAATTTCTGGGTAAGAATATTTTTGGCCATTTTGAAGGCGCCGGAGATAAATTTTTTGACTTCCTGGTCAATTAGATTGGCGGTTTCGCCGGAATAATTTTTTTCGGTTGAAAGTTCCTTGCCAAGAAAAACCAATTCATCTTTATCGCCGTAAGTTACTGGCCCCATTTTCTCCGACATTCCAAATTCAGTAACCATTTTTCGGGCTAATTCAGAAGCCACTTTAAGGTCATTTGAGGCACCGGTTGTCGTATCTTTGAATATCAATTTTTCGGCCGTGTAGCCGCCAAGCAAAACCGCCAATTCAGATTCGTATTCTGTTTTGCTTCTTAAATACTTATCTTCGGACGGCATTTTTAAGGTATAGCCGCCAGCCCGACCCCGGGAAACAATCGAGACTTTATTTACCGGATCCATATTTTCAAGTGAGCTCGCGATGAGCGCATGACCAGCTTCGTGGTAAGCGGTGATATTTTTTTCTTTTTCGTTTAAGACATGGCTTTTTCTTTCCGGGCCAAGCATTACTTTTTCAATCGCTTCAATCAGATTGATTTGATAAATTTCTTTTTGGTTTTTGCGGGCGGCCAAGATTGCCGCTTCATTGATCAGATTGGCTAAATCAGCGCCGGAAAAGCCAGGGGTTCTTTGGGCGATAATTCTTAAATTCACTTCTTTGGCTAATGGTTTGCCAAGAGCATGGATTCTCAAAATTTCTTCCCGGTCTGAAATTGAAGGGAAGTCCAGAATTATTTTTCGATCAAAGCGGCCGGGGCGTAAAAGTGCCGGATCAAGAATGTCGGGCCTGTTCGTGCCGGCAAGGACTACTACTTTTTCATCAGTGGCAAAGCCGTCCATTTCTACCAAAATTTGATTCAGGGTTTGTTCTCTTTCATCGTGTCCGCCGCCAAGCCCTGCGCCACGGTGTCTCCCGATTGCATCAATCTCATCGATAAAGACAATTGAAGGGGCACTTTTTTTGGCTATTTCAAAAGTGTCGCGGACGCGATTAGCGCCGATACCGACGAATAGTTCGACGAATTCAGACCCCGAAACATAAAAGAATGGCACCCCGGCTTCATTGGCTACGGCTTTCGCCAGCATTGTTTTTCCGGTTCCGGGCGGACCGATTAAAAGAACGCCTTTTGGAATTCTGGCTCCCAAGCACTGGAATTTTTTCGGGTCTTTCAAAAATTCAACCACTTCCTCGATTTCTTCTTTCACTTCTTTTAATCCGGCAACATCTTTGAAATAAATTTTCTTGCCGTCACCCGAAGCGTTGGATAGTCTTGCTTTTGAGCGGCCAAAATGAAAAGCCTGCATGGCGCCGGTTTGGGCTTGCCGCATCATCCACCAGAATAGAAGGATAATTAAAAGAAAAGGCAAGATGAAAGGCAGAGAATTAAGAATCGCCGAAACAATACTGTCATCACTGGCGATTTTTATTTCAATTCCTAAGAGTTTTTCTTGGCTGACTCCTAAACTTTCAAGAGTTTGGCTTAAAGGGGCGCTGAATTCTTTTTTTGATCTTTCTTTTGTTCCGTCAGCTAAAATTATTCCAAGGTTATCATTTCGGACAGTAATTTCTTTTACTTCTCCGGAATTGATTTTTTGAACCAGCTGGCTTAAAGATATTTCTTGATTGTCGCTGGCCAAATTTAAAAGCGCCACTATTGCGGATAGCGTCAGCAGTAAAACAAAAACAATTAGAATGTATTTAGCGATATTTTTCATCTGACAATTCAGGAGCCTTTAAAGAAAGGACGACTTTATTTGGGGAGACTTCGATGACTTTAGCTTTGATTTTTCCCCCGACTTTTAAGACTTCCTCCATATTTTTATCTTCGCCTATTTCTGATTTCGGGATAAGGGCCTCGGTTCCGTCCGGCAGTTTTATGAAAGCTCCGAAATCAGTTGTCTCAGTAATTTCCCCTTCGATTACATCCCCGATGCTATACTGGACTGATTTTTCTTTTTCTAATGTTTGCTTGGCTGCTTTTTCCGAAATGATCAGTTTGTTTTGTGATTCATCGGCATCAATTATTTTGACTTTGAATTCTTGGTTGCGGTAAGTTTGAAGGATCCGGACAATTTCTTGAGTGTTTCCATTTTCAACTTTGGGATAATGTTCTTCGGCTAATTGGGACAAGGGCATAAAAGCTTGAATGCCTCTGACTTCGGAAATTAATCCCCCCTTGTTTAAGTTGGCTATTTTAACCGTGATTATCTCTTCTTTTTCATAGATTTCTTTCACTTCCTGCCAGGCTGATTTCATCTGGGCTCTTTTTAAAGATAATTCCCTTAAGCCTTCTTCATTTTCTAAATTTAGAAGAACTATTTTTACTTTTTGGCCCAGTTTCAAGTTTTTTTGTTTTTCCGGATCATCGTAAAATTCCCGGGGATAAACTATTCCGGCGCCGAAAGACCCAAGGTCGATTAAGATGCTTAAAAGAGAAATATTTATTATTTCGCCGTCCAAAACCGAACCTTTTTTAGGCAATGAGAAATTAAACTTACTAAGAAGTTCTTTCATCAGTTTTTTAGTATTTAAGCCGTTTGTTTCCTGCGGGCTAATTAATTGTTCCATAAGAATTTTCATAGTAGCTTAGTTTGAAGAAAAATTCAAGAAAAACAATTGAATCCAAGTTTGAGTTATGGTATTATTCCTATATGACTATTACTTGGTACGGCCATTCTTGTTTTCGCCTTGAAACCAAAGATTTTTCTCTTTTGATTGACCCATTTTCACCGCAAATCGGGTTGAGGCCGCCTAAAATTAAGGATAATATTGTCTTAGTTTCCCATGATCATTATGATCATAATAATATAGAAGGTTTACAGGAAGGGAGTCTTTTGATAAAAGGTCCGGGCGAGTATGAAGTTAAAGGAGTTTTTATAAAAGGGATTCAGTCTTTCCATGATAAGATTCAGGGCCAGGGAAGAGGATTGAATACCATATATGCGATAAAGATGGAAGATATGACTATTGTCCATATGGGTGATTTCGGTCAAGGCGCTTTGTCAGAAGAGCAAATAGAGAAGATTGGCGATGTTGATATTTTGATGATCCCGATTGGAGGCGTTTACACGATAAATTATAAAGAAGCAGTTGAGGCGATTTCTCAAATCGAGCCGAAAGCCGTAGTCCCGATGCATTATAAAGTGCCAGGTTTGAAAGTTGATATTGAAGGCCCGGAAAAATTTTTAAAAGAGATGAGCTTAACCCCGGAGAAAGCAGAGAAGTCGTATAAAATCCAAAAAAAGAATTTGCCGGCCGAAGAAATGAAACTGGTAATATTTACTTTGTAAAATGTTAAACGAAATAAAAAGACAGCCGCCCCATATCAGAGCAATTTTTATGTGGCTTTCAGTTTTTATTGTTTTTTCGCTGGTTGTTTTTGTCTGGATTCAGTCGTTTCAACAAAGACTCACCTTTTTATTAAATCCTTCAGAAGAGTTGGAAACCGCAAAGCAGGAATCCCCTATTGCCATAATGGGAAAAAGTTTCAATGAATTAAGGGCGACAATTTTTGATCTATTCGATTTGGCAGCCGAGACAAAAGAAGGGAGTGAAGTCAGAAATAATTTAGAGGAAAAAATTGAAGGGAAAATAGCTCCGAGATTGTTGCCAATATCAGAATGAACTTACAACTTATGATTGACAACCAACAACGATAAATTTGTTGTTTTTTATTGGTTCGTCATAGGTCGTTAGTCGTTAGTTGCTTTATGGAAATCGGACAAATCAAACAAAGAGAAATAACCCAGGAGATGAAAGAATCGTATTTGGATTACGCAATGAGCGTAATTGTTTCGCGCGCCCTGCCCGATGTTAGGGACGGTTTGAAGCCGGTTCAAAGGAGAATTTTATATGCTATGCATCAAGCCGGCTTAAGACATAACGTCAAGCATGTTAAATCAGCCAGAGTTGTCGGTGATACCATGGCGAAGTTTCATCCTCATGGAGATTCTCCTATCTACGATGCCATGGCCAGAATAGCCCAAGATTTTTCTTTGCGTTATCCATTAGTTGACGGCCAGGGCAACTGGGGTTCGATTGACGGCGATAGTCCGGCGGCAATGAGATACACAGAAGCGCGGATGACTAGTATTGCCGAGGAGCTTTTAATCGATATTGAGAAAGAAACAGTTGATTTTGTCGACAATTATGATGCGACGAGGCGCGAACCGATAGTTTTACCGGCAAAAATTCCTAATCTTTTATTAAACGGATCCTTGGGAATTGCCGTGGGAATGGCGACAAATATTCCGCCTCATAATTTAGGAGAAATTTTAGATGGTCTAATTCACCTTATTGATAATCCGGAAACCGATGTTAAAGAATTGGTTAATTTTATCCAAGGACCTGATTTTCCGACCGGCGGCATTATTTATAATCAGCAAGATATTTTAAATGCTTATGCTACCGGCCGCGGCCCAGTAGTCACGCGGGCTAAGGTTGATATTGAAGAAAATAAAAAAGGAACTCATCGGATTATCGTCAGCGAAATCCCCTATCAGGTCAATAAAGCCGAATTGATAATCAAGATTGCCGATTTAGTAAAAGAGAAAAGGATTGAAGGCATAAGAGACTTGCGAGACGAATCTGATCGGGAAGGTTTAAGAATCGTAATTGAGCTGAAGCAGGATTCTTTTCCCCGGAAAGTTTTAAACCAGCTTTTTAAATATACCGATCTCCAAAAAACTTACCATTTCAATATGGTGGCCCTGCTTGAAGGAATCCAGCCCCAGACCCTTTCTTTAAAAACCATTCTTGAAAAATTCATCGAACACCGGAAAAATGTGATTATCCGGCGGACTAAATTTGATTTGATCCAAGCCAAAGCCCGGGCTCATATTTTAGAAGGCTTGAAAAAAGCGCTTGACCATATTGATGAAATAATCGCTACCATCAAAAAATCGGAAAGCCGGGAAGACGCCTTTAATAACTTAATTAAAAAATTCAAATTCACCGAACTTCAGACCATTGCCATTTTGGAAATGAGGCTTCAGACATTAGCCGGCCTTGAAAGAAAAAAGATAGAAGACGAACTAAAGGAGAAAAAACAGCTCATTGCTGATTTGGAAGAGTTGCTTTCTAGCCCCAAGAAGATTCTAGGAGTAATAAAGGATGAATTCAGCGAGCTTAAACGAAAATACGGAGATGCAAGAAAAACTAAGGTAGTCAAAGGTGTTTTGAAAGAAATCGGCGAAGAAGAATTGGTGCCGGAAGAAGATGCTTTGTTTGTTTTGACTCATAGCGGCTACATTAAAAGGATGTCTTCGTCTGAATTAAGGATTCAGAAAAGAGGCGGCAAGGGTTTAATCGGAATGACGACAAAAGAAGAAGATATCGTCAGTCATTTTTTCTTGGCCAATACTCATGATAATCTGTTGTTTTTTGCTGCTTCCGGGAAAGTTTTTCAAACCAAAGGTTATGAAGTGCCGGAAGCTTCAAGAGTGAGCCGCGGCAAATCCCTTGTTAATTTTTTGAATATCTCTTCTCAAGAAATAATTACGGCAGTCGTCAAAGTTCCTAAGGCCAAAGTCAAAGAAGCTAAATATCTTTTTATGGTGACCCGCGATGGCGTAGTCAAGAAAGTTGAAGTTGAGGAATTTGCCAATATCAGACGAAGCGGCCTGATTGCCATTAAGCTTTATGAAGGCGATTCCTTGAATTGGGTTAGGTTGACTTCAGGCGGTGACGAAGTACTTTTAGTTACCAATGACGGCAGTTCAATCCGTTTTAAGGAAAAGGATGTGCGAGGAATGGGTCGGAATGCCAGTGGCGTCACTGGCGTCAAACTTTCAAAAGATGATTATGTTATCGGGATGGAAGTGATCACAGACCAGATTTCAGCTAAGCATCAGCTTCTGGTAATAATGGAAAACGGTTATGGCAAAAGGACTGATCTCAAGGCTTTCAAAATTCAAAAAAGAGCCGGCAAAGGAGTCAAGGCAGCCAAAGTCACCTCTAAGACCGGGAAGATTGTTTCAGCTCAGATTGTGGATCCTGAACAGAAAGAACTTATTGTCATTTCAAAGAGAGGACAAATTATCAGGACTGAATTAAAGAGTGTTTCGGTTTTAGGCCGGGCAACTCAGGGAGTCAGGGTAATGAAAATGGATTCAGGCGACGGGGTCGCCTCGGTAGTGGCGGTGTGATAAAATATTCTTAATGCCAGAACTTTCCTCTATGTTTAACTTATCGCCTAAATTAGCGAATCAGACTTTTGATTTAAAAAACATTATCAGCCAGTTTGAGCTTGAGCCTGGAATAAAGATAGCAGATTTAGGTTCTGGCTCCGGTTATTTTACGATTGAAATGGCTAAAGCAATCGGCGACGGAGGAATAGTTACGGCGGTAGATGTTTTGGAATCTGCTCTTGAAACAGTCAGGGCAAGAGCAACGATTGCCGATGTCAAAAATATTCATTTAATCAGAGCTAATCTTGAAGTGCTTGGCAGTACTTTTTTATCTGACAATTCGCAGGACTTTGTTTTGATCAAAAATGTTCTTTTTCAAAATGACCAAAAAATCAGAGTAATCAGGGAAGCAAAAAGAATATTAATGTCGGGGAGAAAATTAGTCATAATTGACTGGGGAAAAGGAGTTGGCGGTTTGGGTCCGCCGGACGAATACAGGACCCCGAAAGAGAGCATTCTAAGTCTGGCCAGCCAAGAAGGCCTGATTTATGAAAAAGATATAATTGTCGATATTTACCATTTCGGGATGATGTTTAGAAAATAATGTCAACAAATAGATTATATTTAATTGTTGGAGTCTTGATAATTGCAGTTTTTATTCTGCTTTTTTATTTGGTTTTGGGCGGGATAGGCGGCGGAGATTCTGAAAGGGTTGAGCTTGAATTTTGGGGGGTTTTTGATGAGCCTTTTGCTTTTGAAGAAACAATCAGGAGTTTTCGCAGGCTTTATCCGAATATAAATATCAGATATGTTCCGTTTCCATTTGAAGAATACGAAAAAGCGGTGGTAGATGCTTTGGCCGCCGGCCGCGGCCCGGACATCTGGATGATTCAATCAAGCTGGCTACCGAAGCATAAAGATAAACTTTCGCCTTTGCCACAAGACAATGAAGATTTGAATTATAAATTATTTAATTTCCAGCAAGACTTTGTTGATGTTGTCCAAAACGATTTGGTTGATAACGGCCAGATTTACGCCTTGCCTCTCTATGTCGATACTTTGGCTTTGTATTATAACAAGGATTTATTTAACTCAGCTGGAATAGCTCAAGCGCCAAAGACCTGGAATGAATTTAATGAAACAGTTCAGGCTTTAACCAAGATTGATGATAAGGGGAATATTGAAACAGCTGGTGCGGCTATCGGGTTAGCGAGAAATGTTAACCGCTCAACAGACATTTTAATGCTTTTAATGATGCAAAGCGGGGTGGAAATGGTAAGAAAAGAAACAAAAGAGGCGACTTTTGCCGATTCAATCGGCTTTCAGCCAGTCGGCGAAACGGCTTTGGAATATTACACCGATTTTACCAATCCGCTTAAGAGCGTTTACACTTGGAACAATAATTTATTTTATTCAATTGATGCTTTCGTAACTGAGCGGACAGCAATGATGTTTAACTATTCCCATCAGATTCAAGTGATTAAATCAAAAGCGCCGAGATTGAATTTTGATGTGGCTTTAATGCCGCAGGTTCAAGGCGCTTCAACCAGAGTTGATTATGCCAATTATTTTGCGACGGCAGTTTCTGCCGCTTCGGAGAACAAAGAGGCGGCTTGGAAGTTTTTGACTTATCTTGGTTCGCGAGAAGGTTCGTTGCCGTATCTTCGAAAATCTTTGCGGCCGACAGCCAGACGTGATTTAATTGATTCCCAAAAAACCGATCCGGATTTAGGTGTTTTTGCAACGCAGACTTTATCCGCTAAAAGCTGGTATCAGGTTGACCCATCGGCCATTGAACAAATTTTCGCCGATATGATTGAGAATGTGGCCTTTAGAAGAAATACTGTGGCTGAAGCGATAAGAGCCGCGGAGGACAGGGTAACGATATTAATGCAGCGTCAACCCATAAGATGATTAAAGGATATAAAATTATAATTTTTTTTATCCTGATTTCTAGTTTTTTCTTTATATTTTCTGATAGCGTCCTAGCTCAAAGCTGGTGGCCGTTGGTTCCCTGCGGCCGAACGGACCAAACCCCTTGTACTCGTTGTGATCTTTTCCGTTTAACTGATAATGTAATCCATTTTATTTTGGAAGGTCTTGTTCCGCCGGTGGCCGCGGTTTTATTCATTTCCGCCGGCTTAATGATCGTGCTGGCTGGAGCAAATCCGTCTATGTATGCAAGAGGCATTGATATTTTTAAAACTACTTTTTGGGGGTTGGTGATAATTTTAGCTTCCTGGCTGATAGTTAATACTTTTATCCAGTCATTCGGACCAGATAAAGCAAAAGGGACTTGGTTTAGATTCACTTGTACGGAAGAAGTGATTGCTCCCGGCCCGCCGCCAAGCCCTTTATGCTCCAACCCGACAGCGCTAGCAGGGCAATACGGCGTTCCATCAGCGTCTATAAACGCTCCAGAACTTAGTGCATTAATTTCTTGTATAGGATCAAGGTTGCCTGGAGAAAATTTAGGCAGCATAGCTACTTATGGGGGTAGTGATGATAATCAGCTTTGTAATTTTACCAGAGGCAACAATATTTGCGGTAGTTGTGTTCATTCCGTTAATTCTTGCCACTATGGCGGTAAAACCGGAACTCAAGGAGCTTTATCTGTGGATTTTGGAAATCAAGCGATCAGAGATAAAATACAGACAGCAGCTTGTGCCTGTGGTGCGAAGCAGGTTTATATTGAAGCAAGTCATGTTCATGTAGATTCAAGGAGTTGTGATGATGTAAATTCAAGCGCTTTTCAATGTCTTTAATTAAAATTTCAATTTTCATAATTTTCGTTTTCCTTGTCGGTTTTTCAGGTTTTAAAATAGAAGATACTCAAGCTCAACAATGCAATGCCCCTGTTTGTATTAGCAATGAAAAAGCAAATACTACAAGTTCAGGCGTGACGATTACTTGGAATACGAATGTTCCGGCTACTTCTCAAGTTCATTGGGGACCTGTTTTGGGAGGCAACTGCCAAGCCATAAACTATACACCGATTAATAATACCGCCGTAACTAACCACAGTGTTAACATTTCAGGACTCGGTTCTAATGCAACTTTTTGTTATAACGTTATTTCTACGGCTAGTGGCTATACTGCTTTTGGAACGATTTTTAACTTTACGACTGGTAGCACACCACAATGTCAGCTTACTCAAGCGATTTGGTCATCAACAGCCGCTATTTATATTGGAGAATCAAAAACGCTTACCGTAACTGGACAAGGATGTAATGGGCTTGCCATGGCTTTTGATATTTACGAATTAGACCCTGGACCAGATGATTTTTTGAGAACAGTTAACTCTAATTTTAGTGGCAATACAGCAGTAGCAAATTATACTTTTACAAGCGCCGATTTTGTTAAAGGCGGCAACGAAACCTTAGGAGAAAATGTATATTTTGAGGCAAAAGTTTTTAATACAACAGGTAATCAATTAGACAGTATTAAGTCTGTTGATATAGTTTTTCTTAACACACCGCTTCCTGGAACTGGAGGTGGAACTGGTGGAACTGGAGGTGGTCCTGGTGGGACAGGTGGCCAGCCAGGCCAATCAGTTACTTTTGAAATTCAACCACCGACTCAAGTGCGATCATTAGTTGACTTAGCCAAAGCTATTGGCCGGTTCCTTTTGCAAATTGCCATTCCGATCGCAGTGATTGTGATAATTTACGCCGGACTTTTGTTTCTTACTTCCGGCGGTAAACCCGAACAGGTCAAAAAAGCCACCACCGCTTTAAAATACGCACTAATCGGTTTAGCAATAATTTTAATAGGGCAGGGATTCTTTACTTTGATAAAAAGCATTTTAAACTTAGGTACTCCTTAAAGTTGACATTACCTTATTCTTAATGTATAACTAATATTAGAAAGATAGCCTAGGATAAAAGCCTGGGCTTTAACAATTTAACCATTTTAACCACGTGGAGGATGAAATTATGACTAATGATAGGAAGAAGCCTCGTGGCGAGCCTGCTGTGGAGTTCCATTGGGATCCACTTCAGTTAGCCAGTGACAAGACCTTTTCGACCACTATTCGGATTGAAGTTTCCGGATGGTGGCCAGAAGGAAGACCAGAGCGGGTTGCAGTTTCAGTCTATCAAGGAGGACAAGAGCCGCCTTCTGGAAATTCAGTGAGAATCCAGAAAGGGCATGGAACTTTTCCTCTAACCAGGCTTGAGCCTGGCCGTCACTACTACGTGGTTGTTTACATTGAAGATCGGCTTCCAGTTCAGAACATGATTACTGTGCCGGAACTGCCGAAGCCGAAGAAACCGACTTGCGACGAGAAGAAGATCGTGGATTTGAAAACGAAGACCGACCGAGTCAAGGCCGAAAAAGAGCTCAAGGAAGTCGAGCAGTCGTTGAAAAAAGCGGAACCGCCCGAATCGAGGCGCCAGATCAAGGTTCTTCATTCTTATAGGCGAGCATCCAAGCTGGAGGTTGTGCTTCAGCGACTCGGGAAAGATGTTAAGCCCGAGGATGGGGCGATTTCTGTTCTGGACTTTGAACAGGGTGGCCTTGTTTTCGGCGACTTGCCTGACGATTTTCCTTTCCGGAAAAAGGAGTGGGGCATGTTTGTAGTTTTCCTGCCTTACTTTGAGTACCCTAGACAGGCCATGTTCTTTTTACCGGATGATCCGGATGCGAAAGTTTTGGTGGATGTGCCAGCGAGAGTGGAACACGTTGAGACGCAAAAGGATGAGCCAGTATCACCAGCAAGTCCTTTTCAAAGAGGAAGAGAAGTAGCGCGTCAATTATTCAAGAAGTAGAGAGTCACTCAGTGAGCGGAGGTATTTATGTTTGGTTTAGGTAAAGGTCTTGGATTTGGCCTTGCAGTGAAAGAAGTTTGGGATGTTGCAAAACACGGCCTCGGCGAAACCATCGGTAAGGTTTCTGGCGAACGTGTTAAAACCTACCTTGAGCAGGACTTCCGTCCAGAAGTGACTCATGTCATTCGAGTGCTCATGGAGGAGCGTGACCAGGAGGCTCGGGAAGCCGCGGAGAAGATTCTTCGTCGGTTGGATCGAGCCAAGAAGACCGGGTGGCCAGATTTGGAAAACAACGTGTTCGTGGTTCTCGGTCGTCTCCTTCCTCGCGATACTTCTAACAAGATCGTGGATGAGATGGCCGAGAAGGTCTATATCTGGTTCGCGAATCTTGACGACTGGCATTACGCGGTCGTCGTTGAGGGGATGAAGCATAACCCCATTGCTCAGAAAGTCGGAAGCTTGATTTCAAAGGCCGCGGCTGGGCCTCAATTCGTTGCTGGCTACGTTCTTGAAGTTGTGACAGAGGCGTTGAGAGTGACTCCTGGTGTGACTAAGTCTGCGGCGACCACTACTGCTTCGGCCTTGAAGGACGGAGCGGTGAAGGTCGACGGTCAACTCGAACGATTCGCCAACTGGCTGGATAACTAGGAAGGAGGATTGAGATGGGATTTCTGCATACTATCGCGGCCATATGGCGGATCGTTATCGGGCAGAACCGCCGAGGCCAAATCGTCAATTTCTGGGCACGCTTCGCCGTGATCGCTTTCGTTGTTGTAGTCGTAATTCCGATCGTGGCGTGGCCTTTTATACTACTCGTCGTTTCGGCGGCGAGCTGGTACTTCGGAGCTTACTGGATTACCACGGTGGTAGCACTTTTGCCAATCGTGGCGCTTCCGGTCTTTCTGATAGCAGTGGCTGTGATTCAACCAGTGCTATCAGTGTTGCTGGTTCAAGTAAGAGGAGTCAGGGCTTTCTTGACATTACTTATGTTCGTTATGTTCTTGGAACTCCTGGCAGGTTTATACATTGCCTTTGTCCCAATCTGGAATCTGCCGACGCTGGTGCCGGCGTTGGTTGGCTTGGTGGCAACAATGATGGTTTGGATTTTCATCAGGCCGTTTGTCCGACGACTCGGTTTGGTGTCGATGAGGTGGGTGACGCCGATACTCACCTTGGGTATTGTCGTTCTGACCATTCTTTTCGTCGGTGCCAGTGCCTGGCGTTTCGTTTCACAGCAGCGGTATGAGACTGTTGCGCAAGCAGCGGTTTCTACAACCCAGTCCGCTACTACCGATAGTGCTCAAGAATTCATTTGTAATGCCAATGAGTTCAAGGAGACGGTTCGGTCCGGAGCCGGGTATTTCTTCCGGATCACGGCGAACAAACCCTGGAAGGCGTTTTCCTTGAAGACATATGATACAGGTCAGGCAGGTGAGTTCGTTATGTCGGCTGGCGAATCCAGCTGGCGAGGAGGAGACCCTCCGGGCATTCTAAAAGTTCAGTGTCTGGAAGATGGAACGACCATTCGTTTTAAGAAGATTCAGTAGTAATAGTACATTCAGGGCCGTTTTCGTGGAAACACAAGAACGGCCTTTTAAATTTTTATGAGATTTTTATTTGACATAATTTAAATAATTTAGTAGAATATATTTAATTGGAGGTGAGAAATGAAGAGAGTTCTTTTAATTGTAATTTTGGTAATTCTATTCGGGCGGGGTGAGGCTTTTGCTCAATGGGGGTTCGGCGGTTTCGGAGGGTTTTCGCCGTTTGGCGGGAACGAAGCGGCTCGGGTCGTTGCCGGCAATCAGGCCATGATTTGGTCGCTGGCCGGCCAGTGGCAGCCGTACATCTACCCCAATCAGCAAGTCATGTGCAGGCCGATGTCTGTCGGGCACCGATTCGCTGACATAGGGCTGGGAGCTTTGGCTGTCGGCGGTTCAACCGCTATCTGGACTCGCAACGCGGGCGCGGTTGTCGGAGGTGCCGCGGCTGGCGCTGGCGGTGTCGGCCTTTATAGCCAGCATGAGCGTGAGTGCCAACTTATTTCTTCGCCGGCGGTTCAGCCAGCAGCGGTTATTTATCAGGCGGTTCCAGTTGAACGGCCGCAGTCGCCGGCCACAGACCAACCTGTTGCCGAGCCGGCGGAAGTGACTGTTGCCAAGTCAATGCCGCGGCTGGCCGGAGTTCGCTTCAAAGTCATAAATGAAACGAACTCGATCATTGTGGTGGAGGTTGACGGTAAGCGGGCCGTGCTCGCGCAGAGGGCGCAGGCTCAAGTCAACCGTCCGGACCCTCGAGTGTTGCTGATTCAGCCAGACGGAAAAGGATCATTTGATGAGTTTGAGATTGATCTTCGGGGAACTGAAGATTCAATCTTGCCGGGTTGGCGAATCCCAGCCTCGGTAAAACTCAAGGGTCCTTGACCGCGAAATCAGGGAATCCGACAAGGGGAGGACGCAATTTGTTCTCCCTTTTTTCATTTGTGGATAATTAAAGTGGTTATTACTTAGTTTAATTTATATAATTGTGATTAAGATTATGGATGATTTTTTGGGGATACAGGATTTTACGGTTCAGCGCATTGCCGGCATAATCACTGGCTTTGCCTGTTGGCTAATCGGCATAGTGCTGGCGATAATGGTTATTTTTTTGATTTGGTCTGGGATAAAGTTTTTTCTTGCGAGAGGCAATGAAGCTGCAGTAACCAGCGCCAAAGAAAATCTCAAATGGGCTTTAGTCGGGATTTTAGTAATTTTAGCCACCAATGTGATTATTGCTACGATTGCCAATGCTTTACAACCGGGATTAAATTATAGTCTGCTTCCTTTAAATTGCGGGCCGATAGCGAGTACTGGCAGTAGGTATTTAACTTGTCGAGGATCTCAAGATTGTCCAGATGGACTTATTTGCGATATAGGAGCAGGCCAAAGTGAAGGATTATGTCTTCGCCCCTAATATATTTATGTTAAAATTTTTTCAAATCGCTCAAATAGTTATTCCGCCGCCGCCAGTTGCCGGACGCGGCCTTACTTTGGCTGAACTTGGAAGTCTTATTGCCATTGTCGGTTCTTTTTTAACTAACGTCGCGGTTATAGGAGCTATTATCGCAATTATTATTAGCGGCGTTATGTATATGAGAGCCGGTTCTGATACGACTAAAATAACTAGCGCCAAGACTTGGCTCTGGAATTCTCTAATCGGCGCTTTGATAGTTTTAGGAGTCGGGGTGATAATAAATACCATTGCCAATGTAGTAACTAGAGAATTTTTCTGTCGGTTAAGTATTTTAGGCCAATGCATATTTTAAAATGAAAAATTTAATTTTACTTGCTCAACAATTTACTTTACCGCCGGGCGAGCCGATAGAGTACAGCACCGTAAATATTTTTCTTGAAAATACGGCTAAATTTCTTTATACCGCCGGAATTACTTTAGCAGTAATTACTTTAATCATTTCCGGCATTATGTATTTCAGAGCCGGTTCTGACACTAAAGCTGACGCAGCCAAAGGCTGGTTTAGAAACGGGATAATCGGGGCATTT